>Ga0316195_10000049_pt1 | contig 32489 bp, 20 predicted proteins | sample Phised1_MG_FD_204937 | JGI IMG/M metagenome (GOLD analysis project Ga0316195, IMG submission 204937) | Coastal sediment microbial communities from Maine, United States - Phippsburg sediment 1 | ecosystem: Environmental > Aquatic > Marine > Coastal > Sediment | place: USA: Maine | collected...
CTTCAGGAAATAACTCATACCGGCCTCCTTGCAGTTCAACGGTTGAAGGGCATAGGGCGCAGCGACAATGCTTTCTCAACCATAGTGACGGTTTGTTGGATTTCAATATGCGGCCCCTGCAATGAGCCTTCAGTATGGGAAGAATTGAATGGCAATGACGGTACCGCTTCACGAGGGAGAGATGTCTATAGATCCTGACAGGTTGCCAGGGGGACGCCGCCACAATTCGATACTTGACAACCAACCGATTTAATGAGAAATTTTTTATTTTTTGGTTGGGATAACACCGTTCCGCACCTTCATGCTTAGCAAACCTCATTGTGTGAGCGCTTGATCCTTTAAGGAAATGACGGAATGCAATGCTCCATATGCCAGTTTGGGAATCCAGAGGGTGCCAGGTTCTGCAGCCAGTGCGGCACTTTTCTGTATACAACCCCCCATACGGAGATCCCCACGCAATCGTTTGATGAGAAACTTGCCAAGATCCAGCGTTATCTTCCCCAGGGTCTAACCCAAAAAATTCTCAGTCAGCGCGATCTTATCGAGGGTGAACGCAGACATGTCACAGTGATGTTCTGCGACATGGAAGGGTTTACACCGCTAGTGGATCGTCTCGGGGCAGAAGCGATCTACACGATCATGGGGCAGATCTATGAGATTCTGATCGAGCAGGTTCATGACTACGAAGGTACCATCAATGAAATGACCGGTGACGGGATAATGGCGCTTTTCGGTGCGCCCATCGCCCTGGAAGAGGCCCCCCAGCGTGCGATTTGGGCGGCCCATTCCATCCACCGTGAAATTGCGGTCTTCAACCGCAAGCGAGAGGGCTTGGGCCCCATCCGTATGCGGATCGGGATCCATTCCGGGCCGGTTGTGGTGGGCACCCTTGGCAATGACCTGCGGGTGGAATTCAAAGCCGTCGGGAACACGGTCAACCTGGCCTCGCGCATGGAGTGCCTGGCCGAACCGGGAACCACTTACGTGACCCGGGAAGTCTATAACCAGACGCATGGGATGTTCGAATTTGAAGATCTGGGCAAAAGAGTGATCAAAGGCAAGGGCGAAAGCATTCAGGTATATAAAGTGCTGCCCGGTCGAAAAGACATCCACCGCCCGCGCCTGGGTTCCGAACGCATGATCTTTTCCGAGATGGTCGGCAGAAAGAGCAAGCTGAATAAACTGGAACTGCAAGTAGGGAAATTGATCAACGGCGCCGGATCGATTGTCAATATTATCGGTGAAGCCGGTATCGGCAAGTCACGACTTCTGGCCGAATTGAAACAGCGCGAGATTGTCAAGCGGGTGTTGTTCTTAGAAGGCCGGGCCATTTCGATGGGGCGCAATCTGAGTTTTCATCCCATCATCGACCTATTAAAAAATTGGACTGGCGTCAGGGTCGATGATGGTGAGACCGAGGCCTTCACCAAGCTGGACATCGCTGTCCGAGAACTGTTCCATGAACAAACCGGTAAAATTCTACCGTTTGTGGCCACCCTGATGGGGATGAACCTGCCCCCTCCCTACCGCGAGCGGTTGCGCGGGATCGAGGGTGAAGCCCTTGAGAAACTGGTCCGCAAGAGCATGCGGGATCTATTCATGCGCCTGAGTACATCCCGCCCGCTGGTCGTTGTGATAGATGATCTGCATTGGTTTGACCAGAGTTCGCTTGAACTCCTGAAATCCCTATTTCGCCTGGCGGCGGAAGAACGCGTTCTTTTTATTAACCTGTTTCGACCCGGTTACGAGGAAACAGGCCAGCAGATTCTTAAGGCCAATCAGGAGAACACCGCGCTGGTCAAGGTTGACATCGTGTTGGACCCCCTGGACGAGCTCAAAAGCGAAACCCTAATTGCCAATATGCTCAACCTCCAGGGCAGTCACCATCCCGTGGTCGGACAGATCGTCGAGCGCACCGGGGGCAATCCCTATTTTATCGAAGAGGTTGTTCGTTCCTTCATCGACGAAGGCGCTGTGATCATGCGGGGTGGAAAGTTTGAAGTGACGTCTAAATTCAGCCAGGTGACCATTCCCAACACCATCAACGATGTGTTGATGGCCCGTATTGATCGCTTGGAGGAGGAAACGCGCCATCTTCTAAAAGTGGCTGCGGTAATCGGCCGAAGCTTTTTTTACAGAGTCCTCTCCGAGGTGGCTAAGAATGTCCGGAATTTGGACGAACGCTTGTCTTACCTGAAGGAGGCCCAACTCATCCGGGAACGGGTGAGACTGGAGGAACTGGAGTATCTTTTTAAACATGCATTGACCCAGGAGGCCGCCTATGCTTCCATTCTGCCCGAGAAGTGCAAGGCGCTTCACATGGAAGTGGCTGGCATTATAGAAAAAGTTTTCGCTAAAAAGTTAAATGCCTTTTACGGGATGCTGGCCTATCATTACAGCCGGGCCGAGAACCTGGAAAAGACGGAAGAAGCGCTGATAAAAGCAGGTGAAGAGGCACTAAAAACATCCGCTTCTAGCGAGGCGCTGAATTATTACATGGAGGCGTTAAGGCTCTATCAGCGCAAATCCGGAGGCGCGGCCGATCCGGGGAAAGTCGCCCTTCTTGAGAAAAACATTGCCCTGGCATTTTATAATCGGGGGCAGTACGAAGAGGCGGTTGAATACTTCGATCGCGCGCTGGATTACTATTGGGGAAAATCCCCCAAAAATCGGGTTTCAGGGTTGCTCTATTTTGTTTATGATTTCTTACACTTTCTTGTGGCACTCTACTTGCCGTTTATCAAGTTTAAAAAAGTTCCAACTGAAAAAGATTGCGAAATGGTAGAATTATACTACCTGAAATGTCAGGCGCTGATTATCATAAAGCCCAAGCGGTTTTTCATGGAGTCGTTTTACTTCTATAAACGCTTTACACAATTTGATTATACAAAGTTTCAAAACGGGGTTGGAAAATTTATCAGCGCCAGCGCCTTATTCGCATTCACAGGCATTTCCACAAAGTTAGGCCGTCGTATTTTAAATTTAGCACGCGGGAGATTGGATGAAGGCGATGAGAGGCTCACGATCACTCACGATCTTCTCCAGACTACCTTGAAATATTTTGCTGGTAACTGGAAGGACATAGACCCGCACGATGATGATCTGGTCAACCGCAATCTTGACCATGGTGAGATTTGGGCTGCATCCTTGCATTATCACTGGCACGGATTCCACAATCTTTACAAGGGCGATCTGGCCAAGGCCCGTTGGATCGTTGGGCGATTGCAAAATATCTCGGAAGTATACGAAAATGACTTTTCGAAATTGCTTGAAAAGTTGTTGAATGCTTGCCTATTGGTGGAAGATCGGCGGCTTCGCGAAGCCTTGGTAGCCGTCGATGCCAGCATCAAGTTTTCAAAAAAGACCAACGCTGGTCTGGCACTGATCCATCTGTTCGGATGTAAAGCGCAAATCTATACCCTGATGGGAGACTTTGATGCGGCTGAAGAAATGATAGCGCAAGCATCGAAACTCAGCCGCGAATTGGATATTGTTCCATGGCAGTTGTCGGTTTTCTTAAAAAGCCAAACCATGCTAAATCTTCATCGGCTGCAAGAAGATATCTACAATGGTACGCGAACAGACGCTTCAAAATATCGTGATCTTTCTTTACAAGCATGCCGAGCGCTCCTGAGGCAAACCCGGAAAGTGGCCCAGCATCGCACGGAAGCCTACCGGATGACGGGCGAATATTTCTGGATGACCCATAAACCGAAAACGGCCTTCAAATGGTGGCGAAAATCCGTCCGAGAGGGCGAGCGATTGGATGCCCGTATGGAACTGGCGCGAACCTATTTTGCCATCGGCAAGCGTCTGCTCGAAAAGGGGAGCGCCTTTACCGCATTGGACGGTATCGAGGCGCCGATCTATCTTGAAAAAGCAAGGGGACTGTTTGTGGAAATTGGGCTGGCCTGGGATCTGGAGGGACTAAGCCGCCTGCTCCCCCATTGAGGAGCCAATACGCTATGGCTGGCGACCACACTATTAAAAAGCGATTCCTTGATCAAACGTTTCGGTTCGGCGATGTTCCCCTTGACGACGGGGTTGAGGCCTTGCGTCGCGAATTGAATCAGGAAATGATACGTTTTCTTCGATCGCTGCCGCCCGCCACGCATACGGACGCGATTATTTTCTTCATGCAACACTTCAAAACCGCCTTTGTCCCGGAATTCGATTATTTTCGCAATTATTACGCCCCGGCCTGGTCCATTCTATACTGGATCGGCCGGGAATCTTCCCTAGGACCCACCATCACGCGGGAAGACTATCATCATGCCAAAACCGCGCACGCCATGGCCCTTTTTCTTCATCCGCTGGACGACCATCTCAATGATGGGCAGCTTTCCGCCACACACCTGACCTTGTTGCTGAGAAGCCAGGCCTGGATGTTGATGAACATCGCGTTGAAACCTCTGGCGGACGGGGTTGAGGGCGGGAAAACCGTCGTCAGCGACTTTCTTAATGAGTACTATGCCAGTATTGGGACGCACCCCCACATTGATTCACTGGATGGCTATTGCACGCATTTTCGGAAACAGATGGCCACCGGGATGATTGCACCCACGCTCTTGGTGCTCAAACGATCTGCGGCCGATCGTGTTACCGAGGACCTCCAGCGTGCGTATGGTGCTTTTGGCGTTGCATGGCGTCTGCTTGATGATCTGCAGGACATCACGTCAGACCGGATGAGCGGCAGTCGTTCGGCGGTCTATTACGGTCTTGATGGGCACCAACGAAGAGAATGGGATCTCGCGAGAGTGAAAGTTCACGAGCGAAGGGCGGCGCTCTCCCCGGTGGGTGAAATTTGGGAAATCAATAGCGTTCTGGACACGATAAGGGCCAGGATCATCCAGGAACTGGAATTGGCCGCCAACCTTGTAACCCAATTTGGCATGAATGGCCTCGCGGCAGAGTTTGCTGCATTAGTCCGGCCGCTTGCAGACAGACCAGCACTTACATGAACGAAAAATCGGTGGACCGGACCGACGCGGAAGTGCGGTCTGAAAATCTCAGCATTGAACTGACCTCTCGCTGCAACAGCCTCTGCAAGCACTGTTTTGTGCGGGCCGGCCGGAACAAAAAGGCCGACTTGTCGCCTGGTCTCGTTGAGCAGATCTGTGCCGAGGGTTTCAAAGCAGGCTATCGGCATTTGCATCTAACGGGCGGCGAACCATTGCTGTGGCAAGGGTTGTTTGAACTCCTGGACTGCGCCTTTGCGCTAAACTACCAGCGTGTTTTCCTGAACTCGAATGGAACCTTGTTTACGGCGGACGCTGTCCGGCGACTGGCCCGCTACGATGGCCTGGGTGTTTCGGTAAGCCTACAGGGGAATGCGGCGCTGCATGATCACATGCGGGGGCAGGGAGCTTATCGCCAGGCCACTCAAGGCATTGCCGCGGCACTTGATGCCGGTGTGCCGGTAACTGTATTTGCAACCATAGGCAAAACGTTGTTGGAGGATTTGGCAGCCTTTGCGGCCCATGTGTATAAAGAGTTTTATGGCCTAAAACAGCTAATTCTGATACAGATGATCCGGGTCAAAGACGATCTTTATGATCTGACCAGAGAACTACTCGACCCGGAAGACTTTCTCAGAATGGTACGGACGGTTGCGATGCTGAACCTCTGGGGTTGCAGGACCGGCATCCTCAACGATCCCCTGGTGAATGTAGTTGCTGAGCACATGAAGATGCCCTGGATACCGCAGTCGTATCTGCTCCACCGACCGGGGCGACTATTTGTTCGGGCCACCGGCGACATTACGCTGGCGCATTCCACCTTGGAACGATACGGGCGCTACCAGCCCGGCATGATCAACAAGGTGTTGGGCTCCAAACGCTATCGCATGGCGGTCGCGACCGAAGACAAGGTCTGCCCGTCATGCCGGTTTGTCGTCCGCTGCCGCGCAAACGGAATGATTCGACCCTCGGCACAGGTCATGGACATGAAGCCCGAGGTGCCGTATTGTCAACGGGTGTTGACCCACGCCACGTGCTGAAGGCCTCCGCGGCCGACAGGACGCTCTATGATAGGGGCACAAGCGGAATTCTCGGCAGGATCATCCACAAGCCATACGATGGGCGGCAAGATTGATTAGCTTCTAAGTCAGGCCGAACAAGATCCGTATTGACCACGGTGGACCTAACCAAAACAGGAGCAAAGGAGGAGATTATGCCAGGGATGCTTGATTTTATGACGAATATTGGAAGGGATGGCCAGCTTGCAGGCGCTTTTATGCGACTAGCGACCAAAAGGTGCACCCAGCAGGAACTTCTGGATTTCTTCCACAACAACGCCTTCCCGGATGTGACGAAGGCGGATGTCGTAAAGATACTGGAACAGAAGGAGGCGATCCGCAACGAATTCAATGTGCCGGATAACGTCGATTATTGATGGGTCCCGCTGCCATCAAAACCATAGGTCCGAAACCGCCAGACGGTGGCCTGGCGCTGAGAAGTAAATAGATAGTTGATAAGTTTTATCCCGCTCGGGGTCCTGCGCATCTTTCGGCAGGGTCTTCAAGAGCCGCAACGGAATGGCCAGGCGCGTTCCCGTCGGTTTCAGTGTCAGCAGGCCGTTTCCCGCATACCATACCGAAAGTACCGCATTCTGGGGACAGGTATTCATATTGATGACAAGGATATCAGCCTTTATGCGAGCCCGCAGCTGGAGCGGCAAGGGCTCGTTCCCCCAGATTTGTAGGGTCGGATCTCCGAGGACGTGATAAATTTCAAAATGGGTCTGCGTTTTGGCATTCACGCCATGGGCGGTCATCAGGTAGGCCTTGGCGTAGTTCATGATGTCGCCCATCCGGTAGTATTTAACCGGAAAGCGCATCGTGGTGACCGGATAGGTGGAAATAATCCCCGGCCAGATGGCGTCGAAGAGGGCCTTGATCATGCTGTCGTTGCGCCAGGCGCCAGACAACTCCGTGGAGGCGATCAGAGACGGCGCACCACCGTCCAGGGCTAATATTTTCTCCGCGAAACACTCCTGATTGCCGTCAAAACTGCCGGTACGGCAGTTGATGCTGAAGAAAACGGATGGATTGTGACTTGAAACCCTGGTCAGGTCATCCGTGCTCAGGGGCGGATCTTGCCATCCGCCTTGATCGCCGTGGCCGCGGTGGCCCATGATGAGTTGTCCGGCATTGATCAGGTCGATCAGCTTCTTGGTGGCGATATGCCCATCGGCCTTGTCGATAAGGGCAGCCCTGACCTCCAGCGGCACGGGGGTGCCGTCGGCGTAGGACGTCGGTTCCAAATTGTTCGTGACATACACGCGGTGCACTTCTAACCCGTGGGAAAGCATATGGTTACGAATGGTTTCCATGGTTTTTAAATACGCTTTTTCGGCGCGGCCGTCCTGTAACCCACGTCGATCACAGTCTTCAAAATAGGCCGCCACCGTCATGCGATTGTAATACTCCGGGTCATCCGGGGGATTTCTTTCGTAGCGGATAATCTGGTTCACCACTGTCAGGCCTTCGGCTTCGGTCAGGACCGGAATACGGCCACCCGCCACCCATGGCAGCAGACATTCGTCTTGTCTGGCATCCCGGTGCGTAAAATAATAGAAATCGGTGGTATCAAACAGGGGTGGATCCGCATTGCCCGGTTGTTTTCGTTCCTCCGTCGGGATGCTGCTGATGTCGCCGAAAAACAGAACATAGCGCAGGGGCGACAGAGGGGTTCGACGATGCGTGCGGATAAAAATTTTGATTTTGCGGATGCGATCATCCTTGTCGCAAGTGATCGGATCGAAGATATCGGAAATTGGAACAACGGCGGTATCGAGGCCCAGCTTCTGTTTCCAGGCCTGCAGTTTCCGGGCAGGTTCTTTAAACGGTTCCCCGCAAATAATCATAAATTCCGGGATGGGGGTCCGCGAGGCCGGCGTGTCGAGCTTCGGCATCAATAGGCCCTTTTGGTCAAAATACTTGCGTCCGGGGTTGAATATAAAGTTGCCGAAGCCCTCCAGATTGGGGGTGCCGTCTTGGTAAACCCACAGGGGTACTTCGCCGTGGGCCGGTTCTTCCTGGTCCGTGGCGATGTTCTTTCTGAATGTAATCGACACGTCAATGTTGCTGTAGCAGCGTAGTAATTCTTTGACGGGGTTAAACTGAAAGGGCCGGACGTGAATGCAAAGGACCCGGTAGCCATCCATATATAGAGGCCCCTGGACGTCCACAATATCCTTCGTTGAAGGATAGAATTTATCTTCCCGGTAGGCGTCATCGTCAAATTCGAATACCCAGTCATTCTGGTCGGTGACATTCTCCTGGGCCGGTTTGATCCGGATGTTTTTGCGTTGGCGATAAGCCCCCTTTTTGATCTGCACGACGTAATGATGGCCTGGTGGAATCTGTACAAACCGCCCGAAGGAAGGCAGAAGGGGTTTGCCGCTTTCGGAAAGAAAGCCGGCGCCGGCGATACCGATCTCGTTGTGATAGGCGTCGCGGGTGCGCATGTCCTCTTTTTTCTTCCCGGGTGCATGCGACAGACGATAGCCGGGAAAGATGTAGGACAACCGGAGGGTATTGTCCTTAAACGATCGCCGAATGATGGGTTTCTCGCCGTGCTGGAGGAGGTCGAATGCTTCCGGGAGACCTCGGGCGTTAAGGGTTTTCAGGCCGGCCATGATGACCTCCTTTCACGGGTGCGTTTTGTGAGGGATAAAACAGTCGACCTGCCGACGGCGGCATGACGGATCGCTGCACCGGGAGGCTATCGCAGGAGCCCCTTCGGTTTAGAACAGCCAGAGTTTCCAGCCCCGTGTTTCATACCAGTCAAGCCGTTGCCGTTCTGCCCGGGTAAGGTCCAACGGCAAATAGGCCGCCCGCTCCGCCAGATTTTGTTGCATGACAGGCACCAGCATTCGGGCCAGCTGGCGCTGGGCAAAGAAGCGGTTGATCATTTCGTGAGGATCGCTGTTCCGGTTCAGATGTGTCAGGTAATCCAGAGGAGAGCGGTCAACGTCCTCGAGATCCACATATGTCTTGGAGCGCAGCGACCATCGAAACCAGTCCGCCAGGTTCTTCAATAATAAATCTATATCCCATTTTCCCGGGCTCTGGTGCAAGGGGCTTCCGGGCAGGACATGCAGGTTTTCGATCCAATAGATAAACCCTCCGGCGTCCACCACCCGACGCAGCATTGCACGGGTTTCCAGGAATTCCGTTTCGGTTTCCCCGGGAAGGTTGCAGATCCAGGATGTTATGACCAGTCCACCGGCGTTGGCAATCTGTTCGACGCTGTTCATGATCTGGCGGGCATTCGAGCGGCGTCCCAAACGCTTCAAGAGGTGGTTCGATCCGCTCTCGCAGCCCATGGTGTAGCGCATAAACCCGGCTGTGAGCATTTTAGCGAGCAGGCCGCTGTCGGCGAATACAACCGGATGGGTTTCCAGCTCGAAATACAAATCGAAATTCTCCTGGATAATTTGCTCGATCAGCTCTGTCATGAAGGATAGGTTCAGAAAGTGGTTTTCACCGAGAAAGATCCCGCGGATGCCTGCTTTCTGATAAACAGTCAGTTGTTTCAGAACCCGGTCAATCGCCATGGTACGGTACGGGCGCGGGTTGATGGCGTGGTTGTTGGCGACACAATAGGCACATTGCTCGGGGCAAAGCCCACGGGAAATGTTCATGAAGCCTCGTGGGGGCCAAAGGAGATTGTTGAAGGGCGGTGCCGCCGGGTCGATAATCGGCATCGCATCCAGTCTCAGCAGCGCTTCGGCCCGCGGCGGATTGTAGACGAAGTCACCGTTGGCGGCACGGCAGGCCAGGCCCTCGATGGCTTGCAGGGCGCCGTTGCCGGGGCGTTCAGACGCTTCAATGACGCGTTGGAAAGTTCGCTCGCCCTCGCCCAGAACAACACCATCGATACCGGGCGCAATCGTCAGGAACTCTTTCCAGCAGGCCGTGGCCATGTATCCGCCGACCAAAATGGTGCTCTCGGGGAAGAGGCTTTTATAGACCCCGGCAACGTGGACGGCGCCGCCGCTGTACAAGTAAAAATGGGCTTGCAGGCCGCAAACCCGGGCAGGATATTTCTCTAAGATCGCCTTGATCGGGCTTTCCAGTTGATCAACGGCCAGACCAAGCCGCTGCAGGGTATAGAACTCTTGCGGGAGATGCACCACGTGAACCTTTAGGCCGCAATCGTGCAGATACTGCGCCACATGGACAATGCCCAGGGGTATGATCATCGACAGATCTTGGACGTCGGTGGCGTTAAAGCCCGGGACCGGTTGCCCGACGCGGTCGTAATCATAGTGCGGCGAGATCAGGATCGCATCGTACATCCAGGGCCCCCGGTCGTCTGATCTTTGGTTTTTCGGAAGGACAGGAAACTCATGCAACGTCCTTATAAACCAGCCCTGCTGTCCCGGCAAGCCGTGGCTGTGCCGACCCTATCAACCGGAGCGGTTTTTCCTGATGGATCTCTTAAGGCGAGACTATTTTTTCGCCCTTTTTATGGAATAAAACAGATCAGGTATCGGCGGCGTATTCATGATTGGAAATCAAGACAAACCGGGAAAGGATCAATGGCGCCAATTAGAAGCTTGACATCCTTTCGCTATATTGGCTAACATTCCCTACTCTTAGCGGAAATAGACCCTTTCTTCGCCCCTATCCTTGGTAAAATTGGCTGTGCGATCCCCTGATAGACATGCATCTGATCCTTTCGGAGGATACCGGAATGCAATGTTCAACGTGTCGTTTTGAAAATATGGAGGGCGCCAAGTTCTGCAACCAGTGTGGCACCTTTATAGGGCCCTCTGGCATTAACGATCTCGCCTCCCCCGCGTTTGATGAAAAACTTGCCAGGATCCAGCGTTATCTGCCCCAGGGGCTAACCCAAAAAATCCTCAACCAGCGGGACCGTATCGAAGGGGAGCACAGAAACGTCACGGTGATGTTCTGCGATATGGAAGGGTTTACCCCACTGGTGGCACGTCTCGGGGCGGAAGCGGCCTACACGGTCATGGGCCAGGTCTACGAAATCCTGATCCGGCAGGTCCATGACTGCGAGGGTACCATCAACGAAATGACAGGCGATGGCATCATGGCGTTGTTCGGCGCCCCCATCGCTTTGGAAGAAGCCTCCCAGCGGGCCTTGTGGGCTGCCCGCGCCATTCACCGGGAGATCGCCCTTTTCAACAACAAGAAGAAAGAACTGGGCCCCATCCGCATGCGGATCGGAATCCACTCCGGGCCGGTGGTGGTGGGATCACTGGGTAGCGACCTGCGGGTGGAGTTCAAAGCAGTGGGGGACACGGTCAACCTGGCGTCGCGCATGGAGCATCTGGCCGATCCGGGAACAACCTTTGTAACGCAGGAAGTATACAAGCAGGCCAAGGGGATGTTCAAGTTCGAGAGCCTTGGGAAAAAAGGGATCAAGGGCAAGGACGAAAGTATTCAGGTCTACAAGGTGCTTCCTGGCCACAGGCATATCCACCGGCCGCGCCTGGGTTCCGAGCGGATGATTTTCTCTGAGATGGTGGGCAGGAAGAACAAGCTGGACAAGCTGGAATTGCAGGTGATGAAGCTGATCAACGGGGAAGGCTCGATCGTCAATATCATCGGTGAAGCCGGCATCGGCAAGTCGCGGCTTTTAGCAGAGTTGAAGGGTCGGGAGGTTGTCCAGCGGCTAACGCTTCTTGAGGGGCGGGCGGTTTCGATGGGACGCAACCTGAGCTTTCACCCCATGGTCGACCTGCTGAAGCAATGGGCCCGAATTGGGGTCGATGATGACATGACGGAGGCCTTCACCAAGCTGGAAACGGCATTCCGAAGGCTATTGTGGGATGCGGCCGGGGAGGTTCTTCCGTTCGTGGCCACGCTCATGGGGTTGAACCTGCCGGTTCAGTCCCGTGACCGGTTGCAGGGGATTGAGGGCGAAGCCCTTGAAAAACTGATCCGCAAGAGCATGCGAGAGCTATTCACACAGCTTAGCAAGTCGTCGCCCCTGATTATCGTCATCGACGATCTGCATTGGTCCGACAAGAGCTCAATCGAACTTCTCGAATCTCTCTTTCGCCTGACAGAGAAGGAGCGGATTCTTTATATTAACTTATTCCGACCCGGATACTCCCAAACGGGTCAACAGATCATGGAAACGCTCAAGGTTACCCCCGCCCTGTATCAAGTTAATCTCGAACTTGAACCCCTGGACGATCGTAAAAGTGAAACACTTATCGCCAATATGCTCAATCTCAAGGAGGTTCACCATGCCGTTGTCGAGCAGATCGTTCGTCGTGCGGGTGGTAATCCTTACTTTATCGAAGAAGTCGTGCGCTCGTTTATCGATCAAGGCGCCGTCGTAATCCGAGGTGGAAAATTTGAGGTAACCTCCCAATTCAGCCATGTGACCATTCCGGAAACGATCAATGATGTGCTGATGGCACGCATAGACCGCCTAGAGGAAGAAACGCGCGATTTGCTGAAGGTGGCCGCGGTGATCGGCCGCAGCTTTTTTTATCGGATACTTTCGGAGGTGGCCACCACTGTCAGAAATCTGGATGAACGACTGTCTTACCTGAAGGAAACCCAGCTCATCCAAGAGCGGCGGAGAATGGAGGAGTTGGAGTATCTTTTCAGCCATGCCCTGGCCCAAGAGGCGGCCTATGCTTCGATCTTGCCGGAGAAACGCAAGGACTTGCATCTAAAAGTGGCGGACACGATTGAGAGGGTATTTGCCGAAAAGCTGCACGCTTTCTACGGGATGTTGGCATACCATTACAGCCGGGCCGAGGATCTAAATAAGACAGAAGAAATGTTGATAAAGGCCGGGGAAGCTGCACTTAAAACGTCCGCTTCGAGCGAGGCCCTGCACTACTATCTGGAGGCTTTAAGGCTCTATCGTAAAAATTCGGGCGATGCTGCAGATAGGGATAAAGTCGCCTTGCTTGAAAATAATATCGCCATAGCGCTTTACAATCGGGGCCAGTATGAGAAAGCGATAGAATATTTTGACAGAGCGATAGCGTACTACTGGGGTCCGATGCCGAAAAACACGATTGCGCAGATGTTCAAGCTGCTATTTGCCTATTTGCATTTTCTGACGGCCCTATATTTCCCCGCCATGAAGTTCAGAAAATTGGCTCAGCCTGATGACATTAAAAACCTGGAATTTTTCTATAAAAAAAGCAAAGCACTCAGTATTATCAATCCCAAAAGGTTTTTCATCGAGTCCGTCTATATTTGTAAAGAGGTCACCCGGTTTGACCTGAAAAATTTTAGCCTTGGGCTAACGATTTTCGTGGGCTCTAGTTCCCTCTTTTCCTTCACCGGTCTCTCTTTCCGGTTGAGCCGAAGAATTCTCGCTTCTGCAGAACAATACATTCAAATAGATCAGTATAAAATTTACATTATCTACGATTTCATGAAGACCATTCATAATTACCTCAAAGGGGAGTGGAAAAGCATCGGTGATGTCGATATAGATTTGGTAAAGAAAAATTTGAAGGACGGCGAGATCTACGCTGCTTCACAGCATTTGTACTGGCACGGTTGCCCAAGCATTTATATGGGGAACTTGGATAACGCTCGAATCATTTTGAATGAATTGTCCAAAATAACAGATGTTTATGAAAATGACTTTTCAATCCTTCTGAACTACATGCTGAGAATAAAGCTGTTGATAGAGTGCAGGGAACTAAAATTTGCTTTCCGTGAAAGTGACCACGCGATCGAGTTTGCAAAAAAGAAAAAATTTACCATAACGTTACTGCATTTCTATTCTTGCCAGACCCGGATTTTTACATTGCGAAAAGAAATGGCCAATGCCGCCAAAAGCCTCCAGATTGCCGATGAGATAAAATCAACTTCTAGAGTTACTCCGATACAGCTATCTATTTATTCTCTTAGCCAAGTTGAGTTTTTTCTCTATCAATTAGAAGAGCATGAGATTCATGGGAATCGGACAGGTGTGATGGAGTTAAGGATGAAGGCCGCGGTAGCATGCAGGCGGCTTATAAAGATCACCAAGAAGGCCGCTCAGCACCGAACTGAAGCGTATAGAATGATGGCAGTATATTTTTCGCTGATTAGAAAACCGGGTAAAGCTCTCAAATGGCTCAATAAATCAGCTCGAGAAGGGGAGCGACTTGGGGCGCGCCTGGAACTCTCGCGAACCTATTTTCAAATCGGGAAACTGCTATTGCAGTCCGATGGCAAGTACACACAATTGAATGGAATCAAAGCGGAAGACTACCTGAATAAAGCAAAATCCATTTTCGAAGAGTTGAATCTCGAATGGGATTTGGATAACTTTGCACGACTGCAGGAAGCAGTAAAAATTTGATCCGCCTGCGATGGCAGAACAAAAAATGCTGGTGGCCCGACAGACAGGCCAACAACAAAATCACTATGAAAGGGGCTCTTAATCGATTCGGCCTTGGAGCGATTCCGATCAATTTTTGAACGGCCAAAGCTCGAACAAAATTCACATTGGATGAGCGTTAACATTGAGGAATTCATGGCATCAACTGATAGCAGTCGTCGGCTGAGTATCGAAGTAACGAAACGCTGCAACAGTTCGTGCATCCACTGTTTTGCCGGTGCTAGTGAGAAAGGTTCTACGGAAATCGCCTATGAGGTACTAAAGAACATTATTATCGACGGGGCCGATGCCGGATACCGTCATCTGCATCTTACCGGTGGGGAACCACTATTGCACGGAGATATCTTCGAAGTGATTGATAAGGCCCTTGAAAAGGGCTATCAGACCATTTTGTTAAATACAAATGGGATGCTTCTGAATGGACATATGTGTCAAAAATTAGCGCAATACCCGGAACTCACCATTTCCGTCAGCCTGGAAGGGAGTGAGGCCCTTCACGATCGTTTTAGGGGGAATGGCACCTACCAGAGAGCGATCAAAGGATTGGAGACCGGTCTAGAAGCCGGTCTGGAAATCATAATTTTTACTATCGTTTGTAAAAGTCTTCTTCCAGACCTGCCCAGATTCGCTGACCAACTTTTTACCAGGTTCCAGGGGATCAAATACTTAACCCTTATTCGTCTGATAGACTCGGCCCCTATCAATTCCATTTTTGGAAAGGAGCTCCTGCGTCCAGACGATTTTTTAAATTTGGTTCGTGCGATATCGCTTCTAAATTTATATGGCTGGCCAACGACGCTGCTTAACGACCCGCTTATCAATTTGGTTGCCAGAATGCTCGCAATCTCATGGATTCCTGAATCAAAGGAACTGCATCAACAAGGGAACTTGATGGTTATGGCTGATCGGAGTCTAAGTGTGTCGCACACCAGCGATGCGTATTGTGGTCAATATGGTTCAGCGTCCATCGAAAACGTATTGTCATATGACCCTTACAGGCAGGCTGTCGCCCCTGACAAGCTGATTTGCCCGGCATGCCAGTATGCTCAGATTTGTCATGACAATGGACTGCTGCGCCCGGTTGACGGGCATGCGCTCGGGCTTACAGATTCCTATTTCTGCAAAGCCGTTTTAGATTTGATGGCAACATAATTCTTTATGCTTTGGCCCTTTGCCGAATGAGATATACTTCAACACCAACATTTTACCCCGGAAGGAGATTGGGATGAACGGAAATAAAAACTTTATCGACTTTATTATCGACGCCAAGGATAGTGCCGATCTTTATGATGGTTTTGTCAAAATGTCGTCTCCAAAAACATTGGAGGAGTTTTTTAAATTGAAAGGCTATGTTGTATCATCAGATGATTGTGAGAAACTGATCCGAGCTAAATCTGATTTCGGCATTGAGGAGGGTAGAATTCCCCCCGCATACTAATTTGTTTTTTCGGCGAGTATGCATGGTTTGATGCGGCATTCAAGAGATATAATACTATATGTGTTTTCCCCTGTGCCGAACACTGGCATAAGATAGAAGACATGCGGTTTTCGGTAAAGGCAGTGGTGTGGAACAGAATAGTGAATTTGATGTATTGATTGTCGGGGCCGGTCCGGCCGGCACATCAACCTGGCTGCATTTGAAAAAATATGCTCCGGTTTTGGCCGATAAGACGGTTTTAATCGAAAAAGCGGAATTCCCGCGTTTTAAATTGTGTGCCGGGGGTGTCGGGGGCTGGAGTGAATCGGTATTAGAGCACCTGGGTATCGATCTGAATTTTCCTTCCTTGCCCATTTCAGAGGTTGAATTCAGATATCGTGACCAAAAATGGATTTACCAAAGTCCCAATCCGTTCAGAATGGTTCAGCGTTCGGATTTTGACATGGCACTTGCCCGAAATGCCGTCAATCGCGGCATGGTTTTTCATGAGAACGAGCACTTCATCGACATCAAACGTGAAGGCGACAGGCTGGCGGTGCGGACCAGTCGGGGCAATTATCTTGTCAAGGCCATTGTCGGTGCGGATGGAGCGCTCAGTAAGGTACGCCGTTCGATGATGCGACCCCATCGGTCCTGTCTGGCACCGACAATTCAGATTTCATCGCAGGTAAACCATAAATATGATCTGGAATTTGCCCAGAAAAAGATGACCATTGATTTATCAACTTTAGGGGAAGGGCTTCAGGGTTACACGTGGCACTTTCCTTGCCTGCAATACGGAAAACCATTCATGAACCACGGCATTGGCAATTTCCGGATTTCTCCTGGCCGATCGCCGGTGGACATGAAAAGGCTTTTTAGCCGGGAATTACGTGCTCGTAATATTCATATAACGCCTGACGCCTGGTCCAGTCATCCCATCCGGTGGTTTTCTCATGACGTGCCGATATCACAGCCTAATGTTATTCTGGTAGGTGATGCTGCCGGCATCGAGCCGGCCTTTGGCGGGGGGATCCACATGGCATTGTCATATGGTGAAATTGCCGCAAAGGCCCTGATTCAGGCTTTTCAAAATGAGGATTTTTCATTTCGACATTATAAAGCCCGCCTGATGTCGCATTATTTGGGGCGGCATATCATGAATTGCACGCATCTGGCGAGCAGGATGTATGGGGGTAAAGAAGACCCTTTGCGCCTTATACGCCAATTTTTTACGGGTCGTTTTGCAAGAAGGGATCTGCTGTCTCTCCTTCTTAGACCAAAGGGTACTAAATATAATCAAGTCTAACTCGTTCTGGCCCCCCTGTCTTCAAAAGCGCATTTTGCATAGCATTGGAAGCTTTTTAGCCGCGCTCGGCACATATGAAGACATAAAGCTAGACCATGATAAAATTGATATACCGATAATGCTGACATTGATTTAGAGGAATGATTTCCTGCCTCTGGGGTTCGACAAAGTAGAATTCCTTCGCATCCGTGACCAACCAGTTCATGGAATGCGGGAAGGGAAAAGGCAGCAGCCCCCACACGATGCCGAAGCAATACGGTCGGTTCTGATATTTTTGTGGTTCGCGGTAGGCCGCATAGGCAAACCGGGCCTTCAGGAGCAGAGAAAAATCATCGCAGTCAAAAGATTGCCCGCGCAATTTATTACCCGACGGGCTGGCCAGCTCCTTCATCCTGCTCTGGCGTATGATAGTGTCAGCAACGGCATAACTCGGCAGGTAATAATCGCTATCGGCCGCATACAGGCGCCATTCCTTGACCAATTTGTTCCCCAGGTTCAACTTGATAAGGTCCTCCAGATCCTTCGCTGAAATGGTCGCTCCCCCACTCACTTTTTGTTCTATATAAGGTTTCATTCGGCCTCCTTTGTAGTGTTTCTTTTCATCGGGCCTATGGCCCATCATGCGCTGTTCATCAAGAAGCTTATCTTTGTTTGGGGAAGCCCTCTTCCATGGCCGGTTATTCTAAACAGCCAACAGCTGCGCGGAGCCGATGTATTGCATGGTGCGTTGAGCTGCGGGCAGCGTATATTGGTTTTGCTAACCATCGGAATGCAATCGTTGCGATTAGATAATTATCGGAGACCTGCAAATATAATTGATCCCGTGGTAAAGCATCTGATGCTGATCGTGTCCTTTTTGAGTAAGCTATGAGATGCCTAACACCAATCGCAAACGATCTAATTGCCGTTCATGACGAATCATAATTGCGTTTTGGCGTTCTGTTCCTTTTCGGCAGGGATGTCAAAAGCACCCGTTTTGGGTCGGCCGAACAGAAAACAGTATTTTTTTGGGGAAGATTTACAGCATGCACATGGGATTCCGTTAACACTGCACTGGTCCAGCCGGATTATGCACGCAACTCATCAGTGGCAGATATGGGACCGCCTGTCAACATCTGCGATACATCCTGCCGTCGGCGCTTCCGTATCAGCGGCCCAGCGGGCGCATGGAAGGGGCGGGTTGGGTCACCCGTTAAATGACAGGCGACATTATTTTTTCCGGTTAAATTCTGATACGATCGCCATCGGGATGAGTTAACCATACAAACGTTTCTGGAAATACGCTTTGTCAGATAAACAATCGATCCTGCTCATTCACCCGCCGCTAGCCAAGCCGTGCGAGCCACCAGCGGGTATCGCCCGTCTGGCAGGCGCCTTGCGGGCCGGAGGTGTTGACTGCCGCGTGTACGATGCCAGTCTGGACGGTGTCCTGGACCTGTTGCGATATCCCGTGGAAGCCGAGGACAGGTGGTCGCGGCGGGCCTTGAAGCATCGGGGTAGCAATCAGGAGGCCCTGCGCGCGCCTGAACTTTATCGCAACCGGGACCGTTACAAACGGGCCGTGATGGACCTGAACCGGGCGCTCCACATGGCGGGCCGGGCTTCCGGCGCCACGATTTCGCTATCCAATTTCGGGTCGCCCGTGCTGTCTCCGGTCCGCAGCGGCGATCTGGTGCAGGCCGCGGAAACTTTCGAGACCAACCCGTTCTTCCCGATCTTTTCCGCCAAGCTTGCGGCCCTCTTTGCCGAGCGGAAGCCGGCCTTTGTCGGTATGTCCATCAATTTCATGAGCCAGGCCCTGTGCGCGTTTGCCATGATCGGGTTCATCAAAAAGCTTCTTCCCACTATCAGAATCATATGCGGCGGCGGGCTGGTGACCTCGTGGATGCACATTCCGGGATTCGAGAATCCGTTCCAGGGCCTGGTGGACAAACTCGTTTACGGTCCGGGCGAGGAAGCCTTGCTTAAATTGTGCGGCGGGGAAAGGCCTGCCGCGGCATCCGGTTCGGGATACGATTTTACCGCGTTTGCCTGGGATCAGTATCTGGCCCCCGGGCGGGTGTTGCCCTACAGCACATCCCAAGGCTGCTACTGGCGCAAATGCGCGTTCTGTCCGGAAAAATCGGAAAACGGCACCTACCTGCCCATGGCCCCTTCCATGGTAGGGGCTGAACTGCAGGCCACGGTCCCGCGATTTGCCCCGCGCCTCATCCATTTTCTGGACAATGCCCTGTCCCCCAGATTGATGACGTACCTGATTGCAAAGCCGCCGGGGGTTCCCTGGTACGGCTTTGTCAGGATTACGCCGCACCTTGCCGATCCGGAATTTGTCAACGGGCTCAAGGCCTCGGGCTGCGTCATGCTCAAGCTGGGGGTGGAGTCCGGGGATCAGACCGTGCTGGACGCGCTTTCCAAGGGGGTCGATCTGGCGACCGTGTCGGCAGCCCTCAAGAATCTCAAACAGGCCGGCATTGCCACCTATGTTTATCTTCTTTTCGGCACCCCGGCCGAGACTCTGGAAAGGGCCCGCCAAACCCTTGACTTCACCCTGGACCACACGGATGCGATCGACTTTCTCAACCTGGCGGTCTTCAACCTGCCCGCCTACAGCGACGAAGCCGCCGCCCTCCAGACCGTCCCGTTTTACGAGGGTGATCTTTCACTGTACCGGGAGTTCGTGCACCCTGCCGGATGGCAGCGGGATCAGGTGCGGCGGTTCCTGTCCCGGGAATTCAAGAAACCGACCCCCATCCGGACGATCCTCAACAACGACCCGCCTTTTTTCACCTCCAACCACGCGGCTTTTTTCGGGATGTAAACGGACGGGATGACAGGCGATCCGGTGCGGATCATGCGAAAAGCCCCTCGCAGCCCAGTTTTTTATTGAGAATTCGAGGCGTTTCAATTAGTTACACGGACACAGGTATCTATTTTCATGATTCGGAGGAAACGGTTTTGCCGATGACAAAACACCGCACCACGCACCGTAAACCCACCCGGGCACACGAACCGTATCTGACAGCGCTCGTGGCCAATGTCGACGGGGAGATCATCGATCTGGAGGGCTATGCTGCCGTGGGCATGGACGGCCCCGTCCTGGCACCGCTCACGACGCGCACGACGCGAAAAATGCCTCACGGCAGCGAGTTCATGTTCCTGCCGGACCGACGGCCGGTGGTCTACGACCTGGCAAGCGGGACGCTGGTGACGGTGATGGAAAACCCCTTTGCTCCCGGCGAGCCGGTCTTTCCTCTGGCGGCCTTCAACTCACCGGGCTACGTGATTACCCAGCTGTGCGCCTACGAGGAAAACGGAACGGCGGCGCTTCTTCCGCTGTTTTCATACGGGGCCGTGGGTTGGCACGCAGACCGATTTTACACGGCCGTGCAGCAGGTGGACAAGGAGCGCCGCCAGGACCTGCGGTTGATGCCCATGGACAAGGTCCAGGGCGGGGTGCGGCTGTTTCAAAAAGAGATGCCGGACAACCGGCTGCGGCAACACCTGGAAAAATGTGCCCTGCAGTACGGCTGCCCGGCGGCCAAGAACTTCTTCATCGGCCGCTGTGAGGCGCCGCTGCCCACCTCCCCCGAATGCAACGCCCGCTGCCTGGGATGCCTGTCGCTCCAGAAGGATTCGCCCATTCCCTGCAGCCAGGACCGCATCGCTTTCATGCCGGAGCCGGAAGAGATCGCCGAAGTGGCCCTGGCGCACTTCGCACGGGTGCCGGAGGGCGTGGTGAGCTTTGGCCAGGGCTGCGAGGGCGATCCCCTGCTGGCGGTCAAATCCATCGCACCGGCCATTCGCCTGATCCGTCGGCAGACCGACCGGGGCACCATCAACTTGAATACCAACGCCAGCCTGCCGGACACGGTGGCGGCCCTGTTCGATGCGGGGCTGGACAGCATGCGGGTGAGCATCAACAGCCTTCGTGAGGCTTGCTACAATGCCTATTTTCGCCCTCGGGGCTATACCTTTGCCGATATCATGCATAGTATCGATAACGCCCTTGACCGCGGAGGTCGCGTGGCCCTGAATTATCTCAACTTGCCGGGGTTCACGGACACCCCGGAGGAATACGCGGCCCTGGCCGCCTTCCTGAGCGAACGCCCCATCCACCTGATCCAGTGGCGCAACTTGAATTACGATCCCTTGGACTACTACGCGGTCATGGACGAAGTGGCCGCGCACAGCCGGCCCATGAGCGTGAAGACGCTGCTGAAGAAGATCCGGAAACGGTTTCCGGAATTGAAGCATGGGTATTTCAACCCGGCATTAAGATGAGGCTTCCAAGCTGAAGCAGGCCGCATCTGGTGGCGGAGCCGGAGCGTTTTACTTTTTATGTTTGTTCATTTTGTTCCCCGTGGAAGAAAAGACGGTTTTGAAAAATGTTCGAGATCAAGGCTTGCGAGTTTCGAGGAAAGAGGCGTATGTCGATACGCCGCAATGACGAGAGATGAAGCGTAACGCCGATATCTGACATTTTACGGAAGCGTCAAGAAAACGAACTAAAAGAAGACGCTCATGTCCCGCGGCCCCTGCGCGGCGTCCAACCGGCCGATGAAGCGGCGCCTCATGCCGCCATACGGTGTTGGCCGCCTGCGCGGCATTCCTCATCGGTTTTTGGGTATTTCGGTGAGTCACCGGCTCGCTCGGGTGCTCACAATCTGGCGATTGCTCCGCGCCTCGCTTCGATTGGCGCCTTGTCTGACAACATGATGCTTGCTGCATCGACCGGTTACGCGGCCGGAGCACGCGGAAACTCACCCGCCTAGTGGCGGGCTCAGACAGTCAGCGCGCTTCAATCCGTCCGCCCCGTCGATGCTCGGCGCGGGACAAAGGGGATAAACTTGAATACCTTTTAAAAACGTGACTCCCCGTTAGAGAAATAAGCTAAAACCGCTCATTATGCGGGAGAAAGAGAATCTCTAAGGTTCTGCTGAAGACACGAATAGATCAATACCTACCGGTGATTTGCCACAGGCGATAGATTGTGTTCGCCGGCAAGGCCGCAGCCCATCGGGCGCCGCAGGCGTAGGTCTGCTACGTCGAGGACGAACGATGAGCGGAGAACGCCGCCGGAGAGCGCAAGATGCCGTCTGTGACAAATCACTCTCGGAGATAACGGAAATGGAATGGATCGAAGCCAAGGTCGATTTCGATGCGGATACGACCGTCGCGGCCGAAGAACTGATCGCCGATGTGTTTTTCAGCTTCGGCGTTAAGGGCGTTGTGGTGGACGACCCGTCCATGGAGGTGCCTCCCGGGGCGGATGTGCTCGTAGAGGATGACGTGCGCCCGTCTGTGAATGCCGTGAGCGGCTATTTCCCGGCCGCGACTTTCGACCAGGACCAGCGCCAGCGGTTCGAGAGGGCGCTGAAGGCGTTGACCCGGCAGCTGCCCATGCAACAGCGCGTCTTTTATCGTTCGCTTGATGAAGAGGACTGGGCCGAGTCCTGGAAAGCATTTTTCTGGCCGGAAAAGGTTTCCGCGCGCATCGTGGTCAAGCCCACCTGGCGGGACTACCACCCCACCGGAGATGAACTGGTGCTGGAGATCGATCCGGGCATGGCTTTCGGGACAGGCACCCACCCCACCACCTCCTTGAGCATGCAACTGCTGGAAAAGCACCTGCGACCGGACGATCGGCTGCTGGATGTCGGCACGGGCTCCGGCATCCTATTGGTGGCGGCGTCACTCCTGGGCGCGGCTGAGGTGCACGGCATCGACAATGACCCCGTTGCGGTGAATGTGGCCCAACAGAATCTTGTGCTCAACGCCATGCCGGCCGACCGTTGCCGGGCCTGGGCGGGTGATCTGGTGGGAGGGGTCACGGCGCACTACGATGTGGTGGTGGCCAACATCCTGGCCCCCGTGATCCTCGGCCTGCTGCCGGATATCCGTGGCGTGCTGGCCCCCGAGGGCCGTTTCATCTGCTCGGGCATTCTTGAGAGTCAGCAGGACGAAGTGGTCGCGAAGGCCCGGGCGCTGGGGTTTAAGCTCATCGAAGCCGTCGCGCGGGAAGAATGGGTGGCTTTGGCAATGACCCTTGGCGCCGCGAGCGTTTAAAACGATGATCCCGAGGGTTGCGTATTTAACGGCCTCGGGATAAGTTCGGTCAGTTTTCCCCCGCACACACCAAATCGCTGTTTAACAGGAGATCCGATTGTCGGGACTGACCGAAATACTGCTGATACTGCTGATCGTCGTGGTGCTGTTTTTTCTTCCCCGCATGGTGTCCCGGCCGGCCTCCCCGGTGCGCAAGGTCCCCTCGCAACCCCTGATGAAAAAAATGTCCGGCCGCTGGCGCCTGGCCATCCTGGCTTCGGTGATCTGGCTGGCAGCCATAGCCTTGTGGCTGCAACCCTGGACGGGCAACCAGACCCTGTTTGTGGGTATTGGTGCGGCTCCGGTGATTGTCGGCTGGGGGGTGGTTTGGGTGATGGCTGGCTTCCGCAAGCGGCGCTGAAGGGCACTCCCCATCGTGTGCCCTTAAGAATGGATTGACCCGCCAGCGCGCCTTTCCCTCGTCATATTTCCGCACACCATGAAAAGAGCGACCCATAGACCGCCCTCCGTTGATTTTTAGTGGAATTTTCCGCCCTTGGTGAAGAACCCGGAGAAGTTCTAATGATCCGGGGTGCTTCTATTGAAGTGGTTTCTTCATTTTCTTTCACGCGAAAGAAAACAAAGCAAAAGAAAGCGCCCGTGTCCCGCTTGATCCTGCGCGTCGGCGCTGCGGCCGGAGCACGCGGAAACTCGCCCCGCTTTCAGCGGGACTCAAACAGTCCGCGCGCTTTGATCCGGGCCTATCGCTGATGCTCGGCGCGGGACAAAGGTAACAACCCCGCAAATTCCCTAAACCATCAAAAACCTCAAACGCCTAATAGGACTACCTGAAGGCTTCCGATTTGAAGGAGGAGATTAACTTCCTGCACAATAAAAAGGGCGGTCCAAAGACCGCCCTCGGTGAGCTTATTCTAATAGCAATCGGGTTGTCAGGCGCGGGCAGCCATGGCCGGCCTTCTGCTTTGGTTCGAACGGCGGTTGACCGTCGCAGCGGTGGACGGCTTGCGACGGGGCCAGCTCGGCCGGGCTTTCTGAACTTTAGCGGCACCGACGGGGCGGCGATTGCGGTTGGCCGGTCGTTGAGGGCGGGAAAATTCCGTGTCCCTGCTAGGGGCGGGTGCCTTGTAATTGAAATCGTCTAGATGGCGTCGCTCCAGCGGGGCCCCCAGGACGCGTTCGATGCTGCGCACCATGCTGCGATCTTCCTCGGCCGCCAGGGTAAAGGCGTCACCGGTGCGGGCCGCCCGGCCGGTCCGGCCGATGCGGTGGATATAGGCATCCGGCGTGTTCGGGATGTCATAGTTGATGACATGCGATATCTGGGTGACGTCGATGCCGCGGGCCGCAATGTCGGTGGCCACCAGGATCTGGTAGGTGCCGTCCCGGAAGCCGTCCAGGGCCGCTTTGCGTCGGTTTTGGGACAAGTTGCCCTGCAGGCAGGTCGAACGGTAGCCGGCCTTGCCCAGTTGTTCCCCCAGGCGTTTGGCACGATGTTTGGTGCGGGTGAAGACCAGCACGGATTCGGTATTGGTGTGACGCAGCAGTTCCATCAGCATGGCGGTCTTGAGGTGCTGGGCCACAGGAAAGAGGGCGTGGCTGACCGTCGCGGCCGGGGCGGTGCGGCCCACCTTGACGGTCACGGGCTGCGTGAGCGTTTCCTGGGCCAGATGCGCAATCTCGCTGGGCATGGTGGCCGAAAACAGGAGCGTCTGACGTTCGCGCGGGGTCTTGGCGATGATGCGCCGAATGTCCGGGAAAAAGCCCATGTCGAACATCTGGTCGGCCTCGTCCAGGACGAGGACTTCCAATCGCGACAGGCTGACCGTTTTGCGTCCGATATGGTCCAGCAGGCGGCCGGGGCAGGCCACCAGGATGTCGACCCCGCGCTTGAAACGGTTGATCTGGGGATTGATGTTGACCCCGCCGTAAGCGGTGGCACTGCGCAGGCCGGTCTTGCGGCCCAGGACGCCGATCGCGTCGTGGATCTGCTCGGCCAGTTCGCGGGTCGGCGCTACGATCAGGGCGCGTAAAACCCCACGTTGGCCGTTGATCAGGCGATTCAGGATCGGCAGCACAAAAGCGGCCGTCTTGCCGGTGCCGGTCTGCGCCAGGCCCATGACATCGCGGCCTTCGAGGACCGTCGGAATGGCCTGGATCTGAATGGGAGTTGGGGTGTTGTAGCCGGCCGCGCTGACGCCGGCGGCTACCTTGGGGTGAAGGTCAAATGTGCTAAAATCTTTCAAAAAATTAATTCCTTAGGTTGTTGCGTTCCACAAAAAACAAAAAAGCCCCGGATGCATTCCGGGGCTTACGATAACGTCGTTTTTCTCCAGAAACAGCGGTTTAAGATGACGAACAATACACCCGCTGTGGGCGGTTGTCAATCACGCATATCAAAATCGGGATCGCAATTGAAATGTGATGAGGTTAGATCCCGATCGCGATTCCGAGGATGCTGACGTCGACCTTGCAGGCCGGCGCAAGCAGAAATAGCGTCTATTTCAACAGAAGAAGATGGGGGAGCGCAACATCCCACAGGCACGCCAAACGCCCCAGACTTTCACCCCCTTGCAGGCGGACGTCCAGGACCAAGATAAAGGTGCAAGTTATCGCAATAATGCGGGAAATCCGAAACGGTGTGCTTTACATGCAGCCGCGCCTATGGTAGCCTCTGCTCATTATATCCCCTGCAGTTTAGCCGGCCCCCATCCCGCATGCTTAGGTGCGCTCCCTGCGCACTTTTTCGATAGATACACAATGCTTCTTTATAGATGATTATTTTGTTAGCTGCTTAAACAATGGAAAACACTAGGTGATATTATGAAAATCAAACTATTGTTCAACCAACTCCCCTCTGGCTTTTTTATGTCACGACGGTCGTCATTGTCTTCTTCGCAGTTGTAGGTAAATTCCGCTGGGGTAGCCAAGTCCGACGACACAAGAAAAGCGAAACCGAAGCTCCGATTGGGACGATTGTCGGTGCCATGCTTGGTCTGCTCGCCTTCATACTGGCGTTCACACTTGGGATTTCCGCTTGGCGATATGATGCTCGCAAGCAGTTGTTGTTAGATGAAGTCAATGGCATCGGAACAGCTTTTTTGCGTGCCGATTTTCTCCCGGCCCCTCAGCGGGCGGAGTCGCAAATGCTTTACAGAAAATATGTTGATATTCGAGTAGAGATAGCCCAGCACCCTGAGAAGTTGCCGCAGGTACTGGTGGATTCAGTAGTCTTGCATGATCAACTTTGGTCTCAGGTGACGGGTCTTTCAGGGCAATACAACGACTCTGTGTTGTTTGGACTTTACACCCAGGCACTGAACGATGTCATTGACCTGCATACGAAGCGGGTAACGGTAGCCCTTGAATATCGCATCCCCGGCGTCATCTGGTTAGCGCTCTATTTCTTGACGATACTAGCGATGGCGGCGGTTGGGTATCATTTCGGAATTTCCGGCGCAGGCAATTTGTGGATTAATCTGTTGCTGGCCATTGCGTTTTCGGCAATCATATTACTCATTGCGGATCTCGACCGTCCCCTTGTAGGTTTACTCAAAGTGAAATAGAAACCCATGATTGAACTTCAGCAACAGCTGAGCCCGTCTGCCAAATGAGACGGCATATATTGAATCCGCCACTGCTAACGAAGATGAAGGGGTCGCGTCTCAACATTTGACAGTTCATAGTTTTCGGTTGACGGAAATATTCGACCAGAGACGTAATGAAGCCAGATATTAACTGGTCGTTGCCCAATACGTAAGAAAAACCTAATGGGGTCTACACGCTTGACAGATCAATATCTTTTAGCTCGTAATTTTATTGTGACCCAAGGAGAGATCAGAGCTTTGAATGAATGCGCTACCTGATTGAATGATTTGAAAATGCGAATAGGCATGGATTGCGCTTTTACCAATTTATAATATGTGCACTTGTATGAGCAGGAGGAGATAATTGTGGTAGTTAACCAGGTAAAACTCATCTATTTTTCACCCACAGGCACCACGCAAAAAGTATTGGAAAGTATTGCTAAAGGTATCACCAGTGAAGATGTTGAGCATATTAATTTGACACCTCCGGAAGGCGCTCGACAAACAGTTCCATCCTTTTCAGATGAACTTGTAATTATAGGCGCACCTGTTTACGGTGGTCGTCTGCCGGTTGATGCAATCAATCGATTCAAACAGCTAAAAGCAAGCAAAACCTTGGCGGTTCTCATCGTTGTATATGGGAACCGGGAGTTTGAAGATGCATTGTTAGAATTAAAAAATCTTGCCGTTGAGTTAGGTTTCATTCCGGTTGCCGGTGGTGCATTCATTGGGGAGCACTCTTTTGCAACAAAGGATGTCCCCATCGCCAATGGACGTCCGGATAACTTGGATGTTCAAAAGGCAGTGGATTTTGGAGCAAAAATAAAAGATAAAGTCACCGCGTTACAATCACCTGATGCCCAAAGGGGTTTGGAAATTCCCGGCAGATTTCCATATGAAGGCGGAGCGCGATCCATGGCGGTTTCGCCAGAGACCAAAGACGATATATGCACCGTTTGTGGTACGTGTGCCAGTGTATGTCCAACGGCAGCCGTTTCAATAAATGGGAGCGTGGCAACTAAAATCGAGATATGCATTCGCTGCTGTGCGTGTGTTAAAAACTGCCCCACAGGTGCAAGGATCTGGGAAGACGACATGATGAAAAGAATTGCCAACTGGTTAAATGAAAATTGCCGTACGCGGAAAGAACCTCAAATATTTGGGATAGATTTGTAGCGTCCAATTATGTCAAAAATTGCAAGAAGACGGGGTCGTGGCCTAAAGAAGTAAGAATATGCATGGCGCCGGAGAGTAGCGGCACTCATTTTTTTGAGGCGGCCCTATAGGGCAAAAGGAGTGAATATGCTCTATTCCGTTGTAACCATGATGATCAAGCCGGGAGAAATGGATGCGTTTCTGGCCGAATGCCGGAAGGTCCGTCCCCTTGTACTGGCCGAGGAAGGGTGTCTTATGTATGCCTATACGCGCGAGATTGATTCCGGATCGGATCGCCAGGAACCGATCAATGCGAACCGCATCACACTCTTTGAGAAATGGGCATCCCTTGAAGCGCTCGATACCCACTCCGCTATGCCCTACATGATCGAATTTGTTTCGCGGGTAGCACCGATGCGTGAAAGCGTGATTATCAGAACCGGGACCGAGGCGTTCTGAGGATTATTTTATTTCGTTTTCAGATAACGCATCAAATTTTTCGCTCATCTTGATGCGGTGGCCTCTGACGGCATCGCAAAACATCCCGGCGCCGTCACGCACGCCAAGACGGGCCTCCGGAACAAACTGAAACGGCGGTATCCCCTCCTTTGCGGGGATGGCAGAAGCGCTTGTTGCGAGACGAATGACGGACTCTGCCTCCCGGTTCCCCGATCCGCTACTCAATATCCCCTGACAGCCTGCTTGACATCCAGCATCTGCCGCAGTGCCTGGGCGGTGTGCGTGGTGACACCCTTGCGGAGCCATTCCTCCGGCGAGCCCTTGGCGACGATGCGGCCGCCCTGATCCCCGCCGTCCGGTCCCAGATCGATGAGGTAATCCGCCGCCCGGATGAATTCCAGGTTGTGCTCGATGACGGCCACGGTGTGGCCCTGGTCCACCAGGCTCTGGAGCACGTCCAGCAGCCGGGTCACGTCGGCCAGATGCAGGCCGGTGGTGGGTTCGTCCAGGATAAAGAAGGTGTGCCCCCGACCGGGTTTGGCCAGCTGACGGGCCAGCTTGATACGCTGGGCCTCACCCCCGGAGAGGGTCGGGCTGGGTTGCCCCAGCGTCAGGTAGCCTAACCCAATGTCGCAGACAAACTGGATGGCCGTGCGAAGAGTGGGGATGGCCGCAAAAAACTGCAGGGCTTCGGCAAAGGTCATGTCCAGCACATCGCCGATGGTTTTGCCGCGGTAGGTGACCGCCAGGGTTTCAGGGTTGAAGCGCGCCCCCCGGCAAATATCGCAGCGCACGTAGACGTCGGGTAGGAAGCTCATGGCCACCTTGGGGTGTCCCTGGCCCTGGCAGGCTTCACAGCGTCCGCCGCTGAGGTTGAATGAAAAGCGCCCCGGTGCATAGCCCCGCGAACGGGCGGCCGGCGTTCGTGCAAAGAGTTGCCGGATATCGGAGAGAAAGCCCACGTAGGAGGCCGGCACCGAGCGGGGGGTGCGTCCGATGGGGCTGTGATCCACCTCCAGCACCCGATCGATCTTTTCCCAGCCGGTGATGCGGCGACAGGGGCCGGCCGGATCATCGCGATCGTGGAGTTTGTTGGCCAGATTTTTATAGAGCACTTCCTTTAGCAGGGAGGATTTGCCTGATCCGGAAACACCGGTGACGCCGATCAGGCATCCCAGGGGGAAATCGACACGGACCCGCTTGAGATTGTTGGCGCCGGCTCCATGAACCTTGATTTGGGGTTGTTTGCGGTAAGGCCGCCGGCGGGACCCTCTGTCGTGAGGGGCCGCGCCGATAAAGGCGCCGGTAACGGATTCCGTGGCTTGCCGGAGATCTTCGAGGGTGCCCTGGGCCACGATGCGGCCGCCCTGGGCGCCGGCTCCGGGGCCCAGGTCAATAATGGTGTCCGCCGCCCGGATGGTTTCCTCGTCGTGTTCCACCACCACGATGGTGTTGCCCCGGTCCCGCAGGTCCTGGAGGGCTTTGACCAGGATGCCGTTGTCTTTCGGGTGCAGCCCGATGGTAGGCTCATCCAGCACGTAGGTGACGCCGGTCAGGTTGGAGCCTAACTGGGCCGCCAGGCGCACCCGCTGGGCCTCGCCGCCGGAGAGGGTTTCGCCGCTGCGGCCCAGGGCCAGATAGCCCAGGCCCAGGTGGTTGAGCAGCCGCAGGCGGGAAAGGATTTCACGCATCACCGGTTCGGCCACGGCGGTTTGGTGGGCTGGAAAACGCCATTGGGCGAGCACCTTTTCCAGGCGCTGGGCGGGCTGATGCACCAGTTCGCCGATGGACTGTTTCCGGATTCGCACCGCCAGGGCTTCGGGGCGCAGGCGCGTGCCGTGGCAGGCGGGGCAGATCTTTCCGGGGCGGTCGTCGTCTTCATGGCCTTCGACGCCCAATCCGCCGCAGCGGGGGCAGGCGCCCTGCTTACTGTTGAAGGAAAACAGACGCGGATCCGGTTTTTCCACCCCAATACCGCAGGAGGGACAGATCCCATGGCGGCTGAAGATTTCCTCGCGGTGGCCCTTGATGACGATCAGGCTGCCGTCGCCCTCCTTGAGGGCCCGATGGACCAGCCCTTCACGATCCACGGCAGACAGGCTGCCGATCACCAGATCGATGGTATGTTCGTGGTAGCGGCTGAGGGCCATGTCCGCTGTGATGGTCACCAGCGCGCCGTCCACCCGGGCGCGCCGGATGCCTTTCTTCAAAGCCAGCTTGAAGACATCCTTGTGGAACCCCTTGCGGCCGGCGATCTTGGGGGCCAGGATCCAGCCCGCACCCTTGGGATAGCGGGCCTTCATCTGCTGCAGGATGTCTTGCGGCGACTGGGCCGTGAGGGGCCGGTCGCAGCCGGTGCAGTGCGGCACGCCCAGCTTGCTGAAGAGCAGGCGCAAAAAGTGGTAGATTTCCGTCAGGGTGGCCACCGTGGAGCGACGGCTGGCGTGGCTGATGCGCTGCTCGATGGCCACCGTGGGCGCCAGGCCGGTGACGAGATCCACGTCGGGCCGTTCCAGGATTTTCATGTACTGGCGCACATAGGGGGCCAGGCTTTCGAGATAGCGGCGCTGGCCTTCGGCAAACAGGATGTCGAAGGCCAGGGTCGATTTGCCCGACCCGGACACCCCGGTCAGCACCACCAGCTGCTTGTGGGGGATTTCAACGTTGATGTTGCGGAGGTTGTGCTCCCGGGCGCCCCGAATGCGGATGGCCTCCGCAGGGCGTCCGGTGTCGTAGGCCGCGTGGGATTCCTTTACACGGGACCGGGTCGGCCTGGCAGGCAGGGTCTTTTTCGTTGCCAGGGCTTCTTTCAGATAGCGGCCCGTGTGGGAGCCCCTGGTGCGGGCGACGGTTTCGGGTGACCCGGCGACCACCACCCGGCCGCCCTGCTCGCCCCCTTCCGGCCCAAGATCGATAATCCAGTCGGCGGCCTTGATGACGTCCAGGTGGTGTTCGATCACGAGCACGCTATGGCCTTGATCCACCAGGGTTTGCAGGGCTTGCAGCAGGATACGGATATCCTCGAAATGCAGGCCGGTGGTGGGTTCGTCAAAGATGAGCAGCCGGCCGCGGCCATCCTCCCGGGTCCGGCCGGGGGCCAGATAACGGGACAGCTTGAGGCGTTGGGCCTCTCCGCCGGACAGGGTATTCAGGGGCTGGCCCAGACGCAGGTAGCCCAGCCCCACCTCGGTCAGGGGCGTCAGGGTGGCGAGAATCTTGCGGCGGTCGGCAAAGAATTCCAGAGCCTGGTCCACCGTCATCTGCAGGATCTCGTCCACGTTGCGGTCCCGGTAACGAACAGCCAGAATATCCGTCGTGAAACGCAGGCCGTTGCACTGGGGGCAGGCCACGTAGACATCCGAAAGAAACTGCATTTCGATTTTTTCGAAGCCGTCGCCCTTGCAGGTGGGACAGCGGCCGCCGTCCACGTTGAAAGAAAAGTGCCCCGGGCCGAAGCCCTTGTCCCGGGCGTCGGGGGTGTCGGCCAGCAGGCGCCGGATGGGGTCCATGGCCTTGGTGTAAGTCAGGGCATTGGCGCGGGGCGTGCGGCCGATGGGTCGCTGGTCGACCAGCACCACATCCGCGATCGGCCCGGCGCCGCTGAGTCCCTGGTGACGGCCGGGTTTGCCCTGGGGATCGCCGAGGTCCTTTTTGAGCGTGCGATAGAGAATGTCGTCGGCCAGGGTTGATTTTCCCGATCCGGACACGCCGGTCAGGCAGACCAAAACCCCCAGGGGGATATCCACGTCGATGCCCTGAAGGTTGTGTTCGGCCGCCCCCTTGATGCGCAAGTGGTTTTGTTTGCCGGTTGTCCGCCGTTTTCCGGGGACCGGGATGGTGCGCCGGCCCCGCAGATATTCTCCGGTCAGCGACCCGTTGACCCCGGTGGTGGGCCCGAAATACTGGACTTCGCCACCCTTTTCGCCTGCCCGGGGCCCGAGATCCAGGAGGTAGTCGCTGGCCCGAATGATGTCGGGGTCGTGCTCCACCACCACCACGGTGTTGCCCAGTTTGCACAGACTCTTCAAAATGCGGATCAGGCGGTGATTATCCCGGGGATGCAGACCGATGCTGGGTTCGTCCAGGACATAAAGGGTGTTGACCAGGGAAGAGCCCAGGGCCGAGGCCAGCGCCACGCGCTGAACCTCTCC
>Ga0316195_10000050_pt1 | contig 32418 bp, 26 predicted proteins | sample Phised1_MG_FD_204937 | JGI IMG/M metagenome (GOLD analysis project Ga0316195, IMG submission 204937) | Coastal sediment microbial communities from Maine, United States - Phippsburg sediment 1 | ecosystem: Environmental > Aquatic > Marine > Coastal > Sediment | place: USA: Maine | collected...
TATCAGGGAGGTATTTTCTGGCCTGTTTATTCCGGTATATCCTGAGAATAGCCTATTTAATATTATTGCCCTGGTGGGCACAACTGTAGTTCCTTATAATTTGTTTTTACATGCCTCCTTAATAAGGGAAAAATGGACTTCTGCAGACGACCTTACAAGTGTCAGAAGGGATACCTATATATCAATTGGACTGGGGGGTCTGGTCTCAGTTGCCATTATTATTTCGGCTGCTGCAATTACCTCTACTGAAGTTAATGATGCATTGGATCTTGCCAAAGGATTAGAGCCCTTATATGGTAAAAGTGCCAAATATTTAATGGGTGTTGGCCTTTTTTCAGCGGGGATTACTTCGGCAATCACTGCTCCTCTGGCAGCTGCCTATGTAGCTAACAGCTGCTTTGGATGGAATGCCGATGTTTCGGATGTAAGGTTTAGGATTGTTTGGGTAGTAGTGCTTTTAATAGGCGTAATTTCACTCTCTTTTGGCATTAGACCAATAGTTATTATACAATTTGCGCAGGTTGCCAATGGACTTTTATTACCCATAATTGGAATTATTTTAATTTGGATAGTAAACAAATCATCTGTTCTTGGAAAATTTAAAAATACGTATGGGCAGAATATAGCTGCTATTATTATCATGGTCATCATAATAGTTTTAGGGGCTAAAAGTATTTTCAGTGTATTTGGGATAATAGGATGAAGAAAATGTTTATAGATATTAACTGTGATGTGGGCGAAGGTATAGGCAACGAAAGTGCTCTTTTTCCCTATATTAGTTCTTGTAATATAGCATGTGGTGGTCATGCAGGTGATCTGGACACCATGACAGAAGTAGTTCGGCTGGCGAAAAAGTTTCGGATTAAAGTGGGCGCACACCCATCATATCCGGACAGGGAGAATTTTGGTCGTAAATCACTAAAAATAGAGAAGGGATTGCTTAAAGAAAGTATTCGGAAGCAAATTAATAGTTTAGAAACCATTTTAAAGAGTGCTGACATAGAATTACATCATATTAAAGCACATGGTGCTCTATATAATGATATTGCTGCAGATCTGCATTTGTCTAAAATTTTTCTTGAAAGTATCCGGGCTTATAAAGACCACGCATTGATATACGTGCCTTATGGTTCCGAAATAGAAGAAGAGGCTATTAAACAAAGCTATAAAATATCCAGGGAAGCTTTTGGTGATAGAAATTACAATGAGGATTTAAGTCTTGTTTCACGGCTTTCATCACAAGCATTGATAGAAGATCCAAAAAAGGTTCTTTGTCATATCCTCTCCATGGTCAAAAATAATGAAGTAAATACGCTTGGTGGCGAAAAGAGAACAATTAAGGCAGATACATTCTGTATTCATGGTGATACGGCTACTGCTTTACAAATATTAATGTATCTTTCGGACGAATTGCCTAAGCAGCATATTTTTCTTAGAAAGTGAGTTCCTATCCCATAACAATTAGACCTTTTGGAGAAGATGCTATTTTGATAGAATGGCCTCCTGTGGTTTCCGAATCTATCCTTTATGATATTCTCGATTTTTCTGAAAGTATCAGATGGGATTTTAAAGATTATATGAATTGGGAATTAGTTCCGGCATATTGCTCTCTTACACTAATAGACAGGGACAACAAAATAGATTTTTCGAAAACTAAATTTGAACTTCTGGAATGCTATAAGAATAGGAAGGCTAAAAAACCTGCACCGCGCTATTTATGGAAGCTACCTGTTTGTTATGACCTTGAGTTTGGTATAGACCTTGAAGAAGTCTCCAAGATTCTAAGTATGAGCATTGAGGATGTTATTAAGGCTCATACTCATCACATTTATACTGTTTATGGAATTGGGTTTTTACCTGGTTTTACTTATTTAGGGGGGCTGCCTAAGGCTTTGGAAACTCCGCGAAAAGCTGTGCCCCGTTTAAAGGTAAATAAAGGTTCTGTGGGTCTTGCAGGGAAACAAACCGGTATTTACCCGCAAGATTCCCCCGGAGGTTGGAATATAATTGGAAATTGTCCGATATCCCTTTTTAATGCCAACCTTGAAAACCCCTGCTTTGTTAGTGTTGGTGATCAGATTCAATTTTATGCCACCAATAGGGCAGAATACGATTTACACAAAATAGAAACAGAAGTTGGTATTTATAACCTTGATAAAATCAAGTTAGATGCTTAAAGTTATTCACCCCGGGTTTTTCACAACAATTCAGGATAACGGAAGATTTGGTTATCGTGACAAAGGTGTTCCGGTATGTGGTTCTATGGATCATTATTCTTCTTCAATAGCCAATTCTTTGTTGGAGAATAAGGAAACGGATGCAGTAATGGAAATAACAATGACGGGTCCGAAATTGGAATTTCATACCTCAAGTTTTTTTGCCATAACCGGCGCTGAAATGTCCCCGACTTTAAATGGAATTCCTGTCAATTCGTATGAAGTGCACAAGGCCCGGGAAGGGGATGTATTAAGTTACGGGAAACTGATCAATGGCTTTAGAAGTTATCTTGCTGTAAAAGGGGGCTTTCTGACAGATATTAAGTTAATGAGCAGGTCGTTTTACCAGCCAATTACTGATGAGAATTGTATTAAGGAACGGATGGAAATTCCCATTGAGACGCATACAGAATATACTCCAAAGATAAGTCATATGAAATCGGAAGCATTTCATAAGGAACACGAATTGTTAGTGTATAAAGGCCCTGAATACAATTTATTTACTAATGATCAATTAAAGTTATTGTTCAAGAATAAATTCACCATTGCAAAAGAAAATAATAGAATGGCATATCAGCTTGAGGAGTTAATAGGGGCACATTCTTATAAGATGCTAACTTCTGCAACCTTGCCAGGTACTGTTCAATTAACGCCAGCCGGTAAATTAATCATTCTAATGCGCGACGGGCAAACCACCGGAGGCTATCCCAGAGTACTTCAATTGGCGAATAAATCAATTGCCATTTTAGCTCAAAAGAAATTTGGAGATAAGATTACTTTTCATCCTGTAAAATACTAGATTTCTTTGTATACTTCATGAAACGGAATCCTGAAACGTGGTCCGTATACCCCTTTTGGATCTCTTATGCCACAAGCTATGACCATATTAATTTCGGCACCATGGGGTAAATTTAATATTCTTTTTATGCGTAAAGTATCAGATCCTTCCATAGGGCAAGTGTCATAACCAATAGCTGCCATGGAGATCATGAAGTTTTGAGCTGCCAATGCGGCACTTTTATGTGCTACAATTCGCATGTCAGATTTTCTAACTTGTCTGTATGCCGGCTTGAACAGCCCTATAAGGTTGAATACTACATAGCGTATCAATCCCAAAATGCCTAAAAACTCAATATATAATGAAGGAATAAGCTTTTTATAATAGGATAAAGCAAATTTTTCTCTACTGTCATATTCCTCAACCGGCTTATCACCAAAGCTCTTCCTTAAAAAGCTTAGATTATCTTTTGCCCTTTTGCTCCATAGGTCCTTTCTGACTACAATCACCACCAGTTGTTTAGCGGACTTTGCAGCAGGTTGGTCAAAACAAGCCGAACTTATCTTTTTTTTAATTTCTTTATTCGTGATATGGTAAAATTCCCATAATTGTAAATTACTGCTTGTGGGTGCCAATACAGCATTCTCAACACAATTCCTCACGAGTTTGGTATCAATTTCGTTTTCTTGTTTATAAATGCGCACAGACCTTCTGTAAGCAATGGCTTCCGTGACTGTTTTTTCGGTTTCCATAAATATCAATTATAAGTAAATGCACAAAGTAAGGATTATCCACATTTACTGGCAAATATTTGTTCTGGCCATGAAAATTCCTCAAAAATAACTTCTTATAGGATGCTTCATCTTTTATTGAATATGGGATATACATGACACTTATATAATTGAAATACAATATGTTAAGTAAATAAATGTTTTATTGAATTTGAACCAGCAATAAATGTTAAAAACAGGAACTTTTTTAAACAATTATCTTTGAATGGGATAGTTCAAAGGAGCTATTTAAGATATAAAGAGAACTGTTTTAATGGAATTGAACAAATACAGCAAAAATGTTACACAGGATCCAACTCAACCTGCTGCCCAGGCTATGTTATATGCACTTGGGTTAAAAGAGGAGGATTTAAAAAAACCTTTTATTGGTATAGGCAGCACAGGTTATGAGGGAAACCCCTGTAATATGCATCTGAATGACCTGGCACAGGAAGTAAAACAGGGCGTTCAACAAAACAATTTGGTAGGACTTGTATTTAATACAATAGGGGTGAGTGATGGCATTTCCATGGGAACCTATGGAATGCGATATTCATTACCCTCCAGAGATATCATAGCCGACTCCATGGAAACCGTGGTTCAGGCAATGAATTATGATGGTCTGATTACGGTTGTGGGTTGCGATAAAAACATGCCTGGTGCCTTAATGGCTATGATCCGATTAGATAGGCCGTCAATTTTGGTATATGGCGGAACAATTGCCTCCGGTTGTTTTAAAGATAAAAAACTCGATATTGTTTCTGCATTTGAAGCATGGGGCGAAAAAGTTGCCGGAACCATGAATGATAATGATTTTAAAAGTATAATTCAAAATGCCTGCCCGGGTGCCGGGGCATGTGGAGGTATGTACACTGCGAATACAATGGCCTCTGCAATCGAAGCTTTAGGAATGGCATTACCCTATAATTCTTCAAATCCAGCCATAGGCAAAGAAAAACACCAGGATTGCATTAATTCAGGGAAGGCAATATGCAATTTAATAGAACACGACATTAAACCTAGCGATATTATTACAAGAAAGTCTTTTGAAAATGCCATTCGTTTAATAACCGTAATGGGAGGTTCCACTAATGCGGTTTTACACTTTTTAGCTATAGCCAAAGCAGCTAAAATTAGTTTTACCCTGGATGATTTTCAAAAAATAAGCGATACTACCCCTTTTCTTGCCGATTTAAAGCCCAGTGGAAAATATTTGATGGAAGACATACATCGTGTAGGTGGTACACCGGCAGTCATGAAATTTATGCTTGAAAATGGTATGCTGCATGGCGATTGTTTAACGGTGACCGGTAAAACTATTGCAGAAAACTTAGCAGATTTACCTGGTTTGATGCCTGGTCAGAAAGTTGTTAAATCTTTGGAAAATCCAATAAAAGCAACCGGGCATTTACGAATTCTCTATGGCAATTTGGCCAAAGAAGGAGCAGTTGCTAAAATCACAGGTAAGGAAGGGCTTCATTTTACCGGTCCTGCGAAAGTTTTTGATGATGAGTTCAAGGCAAATGAAGGAATAGGTAAGGGATTGGTAAAAAAAGGTGACGTGGTGGTAATCAGATATGAAGGGCCTAAAGGCGGACCGGGTATGCCGGAAATGTTAAAACCCACTGCTGCAATAATGGGGGCAGGACTTGGAAAGGAAGTTGCATTAATAACCGACGGTCGTTTTTCCGGAGGAACCCATGGTTTTGTTGTGGGGCATATCTCCCCGGAAGCTCAGGATGGAGGTACCATTGCTTTGCTCGAGGATGGTGATATTATTACAATTGATGCTGAGAAAAATAGCATATACGTAGATCTGACCGAGGAGGAGATCAATGAAAGATTTGCAAAATGGAAACAACCTGCGCTTAAAGTAACCCGGGGGTGTCTATATAAATATGCAAAAACAGTGTCCTCAGCATCTCAGGGCTGTGTGACAGATGAAATATAAGCTGTCTCAAACAATTATAGATAGCAAAAGGACCAAAAGAGATTTGGCGTTTAATATTAGGTAATGCTTATGCAAACATTAAAGGAAAAAAAACCAAGAAAGCACACTGAGACTTCCATAAGAATCAGTGGTGCCGAAGCAATAATACATTGTCTTCTTGCAGAAGATGTGAATTTGATTTATGGCTATCCCGGAGGTGCTATAATGCCTGTTTATGACGAGCTTTATAAATTTCAGGATAAATTGCAGCATGTTCTTACCCGGCATGAACAGGGAGCTACCCATGCAGCACAGGGTTTTGCCAGAGTTACAGGAAAAGTTGGTGTTGCTATAGCAACTTCAGGACCTGGTGCAACAAATTTAGTAACCGGTCTTGCCGATGCGCAGATAGATTCTACTCCAATGGTTTGCATTACTGGTCAGGTTCCCAGGCATCTACTGGGGTCTGATGCTTTTCAGGAAACGGATATAATTGGAATATCAACCCCGGTTACCAAATGGAATTATCAGATTACAAAAGCTTCTGAAATTCCCGAGATTATGGCCAAGGCTTTTTATATCGCAAAATCGGGTAGGCCGGGCCCGGTATTAATTGATATTACTAAAAATGCCCAATTTGAAGAGTTTGATTTTAGTTATAGTCGCTGTATTGGTGTCCGAAGCTACAAGCCAAGCCCAAAACCTGAGATTGAGAAAATTAAGGCTGCATCGGAATTAATAAATAATGCCAAAAAACCATATATAGTTTTCGGTCACGGTGTTATTCTTGGAAAGGCTGAGGTTCAACTTCGAAAATTGGTGGAAAAAGCCGGGATTCCTGCTGCCTGGACAATTTTAGGATTATCCGCTATGGATACAGATCATCCTTTAAATGTCGGAATGGTCGGTATGCACGGGAACTATGGTCCTAACGTGCTTACCAATGAATGTGATGTTCTTATTGCTATAGGAATGCGATTTGATGACAGGGTAACAGGAAATCTGGAGACCTATGCAAAACAAGCTAAAGTTATTCACTTTGAGATAGACCCGGCAGAGATTGATAAAAATGTGAAAGCGGATGTGGCGATTCTTGGTAATGCCCGGGAATCCCTTGATTTATTACTGCCATTAATAAAAGCTAATAAGCACATTGATTGGCACAATAGGTTCAAAAAGTGTTATGAAGAAGAATATGAAGCTGTAATTAAAAACGACCTATACCCAACCAAAGAAGGACTCACAATGGGTGAAGTGATTGAGGAAATTAATCTTGCATCAGACAATAAAGCAGTTATTGTTTCAGATGTGGGTCAACACCAAATGATTGCATGCAGGTATGCTAAATTCAAACAAACAAAAAGCAATATTACTTCAGGAGGTTTGGGGACAATGGGTTTTGCGCTTCCCGCAGCGATTGGCGCTAAAATGGGAGCAATGAACAGGGAAGTGGTTGCAATTATCGGAGATGGTGGTTTTCAAATGACCATTCAGGAATTGGCAACCATTTTTCAGAATAAGACTCCCGTAAAAATTGTTGTGTTAAATAATGGCCATCTGGGTATGGTAAGGCAATGGCAGGAATTGTTTTTTGAAAGCAGGTATGCTTCAACGGTAATGACCAACCCGGATTTTGTAAAAATAGCAGAAGGATACCATATTGAAGCTAAGAAGGTGGAGAAGCGTAAGGATCTAAAAGCAACAGTACGGGCTATGATGGCTTCAAAGGAACCTTTCTTTCTGGAGGTATGTGTAGAAAATGAAGACAATGTCTTCCCAATGATCCCTTCCGGCGCATCGGTTTCAGATATTCGTTTAAAATAAACAATTATGGAAAAAAAATGGTTTACCATATCGGTCTACTCCGAAAATAGTGTGGGATTACTCAACAGGATATCAGGGATATTCTTAAAAAGACACATTAATATTGAAAGTTTAAATGTCTCAAAATCAGAAATTGAGCACGTATCTAAGTTTACAATTGTCATCAATACTACAGAAGATTGGACGCGTAAAATAGTGGCGCAGATTGAAAAACAAATTGAAGTTATTAAGGCATTTTATCATACGGATGAAGAGACCATCTATCAGGAATCTGCTCTTTTTAAAATAGCCTCACATCTTTTATTCGATGAACCACAGATACAGAATATTATCTCAGAGAGTAAATCCAAGATAGTAACCGTCTCCAGAGACTATTTTGTTTTGGCCAAAACCGGTAGGAGGCATGAAATTGATGAAATGCATGATAACCTTGAGGCCTTTGGCATAATGCAATTTGTCCGTTCAGGCAGAATTGCGGTATCAAAATCAGAAATGCCTATTTCCTCAATGATAAGTGAGTTTTATCAATCGTAACCTTATAGATAATCAGAAATTAACTAATAAAACATGACAAATTATTTCAATACCCTTTCTTTAAGAGATCAATTATTACAACTAGGTAAATGCAGGTTTATGGAGTCTGCCGAATTTGCAGATGGTATTAATGCCTTAAAATCAAAAAAAATAGTGATTGTAGGCTGTGGTGCCCAGGGATTAAACCAAGGTTTGAATATGAGGGATTCAGGATTGGATATTTCTTATACATTACGAGAAGCGGCAATAAAGGAAAAACGCCAATCTTATATAAATGCATCTGAGAATGGCTTTCAGGTAGGAACATATGAAAATATGGTTCCTGATGCGGACCTGGTAATTAACCTGACTCCTGACAAACAACACACATCAGTAATCAATGCGGTAATGCCCTTAATGAAGAAAGGGGCAACCTTGTCTTATTCTCATGGATTTAATATTGTAGAAGAAGGCATGCAAATCAGGAAGGATTTAACGGTTATCATGGTGGCACCTAAATGTCCCGGTTCAGAAGTAAGAGAGGAATACAAAAGAGGTTTTGGCGTGCCTACTTTGATTGCAGTGCACCCTGATAATGACCCGGAAGGGAAAGGCTATGAGCAGGCTAAGGCTTATGCAGTAGCAACCGGAGGACATAGAGCAGGTGTTTTGGAATCTTCCTTTGTTGCAGAAGTTAAATCTGATTTAATGGGAGAACAAACTATTTTATGTGGTCTGTTACAAACAGGGTCGATTCTTTGTTTTAATAAAATGATAGAGAAGGGTGTTAATCCCGGATATGCTTCTAAGCTCATCCAATACGGCTGGGAAACGGTAACAGAAGGATTGAAGTATGGTGGAATCACCAATATGATGGACCGTCTGTCCAATCCGGCAAAAATCAAAGCTTTTGAATTATCTGAAGAACTTAAAGAAATAATGAGGCCGTTATTCCATAAGCATATGGACGATATTATGAGCGGACATTTTTCAAAAACAATGATGGAAGATTGGGCCAATGATGATAAAAACCTATTGAGCTGGCGTGCTGAAACGGGAGAAACCGCTTTTGAAAAAACTGCTGCCGGTGATGATGCCATTTCTGAACAGGAATATTACGATAATGGTGTCCTTATGGTTGCCCTGGTCAGAGCAGGTGTAGAACTGGCATATGAGTCTATGACGGAATCCGGTATAATAGGCGAATCGGCCTATTATGAATCATTACACGAAACACCTCTTATAGCCAATACTATTGCCAGAAAGAAACTATTTGAAATGAACAGGGTGATATCTGATACAGCGGAATATGGTTGCTATTTATTTGATCATGCCTGCAAGCCTTTATTGGCCAATTTTATGAAAAAAATAGATGTTGATGTAATTGGTACAACTTATGGCAAAGGCAAGGGCAATGGCGTGGATAATGCCAAGCTAATTACTGTAAATAAAATTCTTCGTGAGCACCCGGTTGAAATTATTGGAGCTAGATTGAGGGAGTCCATGACAGCAATGAAACCGATTGTTTAGGTAAAACTGTTATCCCTGTTAAAAATTATTTTAAGCTTTTAAGACCATAAAGAAATATGGAATCTACCATATCAACAATACCTGAGGCATTTCGGATTAACGAGGCAATAAATCAAAAAATCTATTTGGTAAATGGCGAATTAAAGGTGTGGGAAGGGGTGACAACGGAAGTATATTCTACTATCTCCAGCACATCAGAATACGCACCAACATTACTTGGGACAGTTCCGGATATGGGTGAAAAAGAGGCTTTGGACGCATTGGAAGCTGCCGTAAAGGCTTATGATAAGGGGCAGGGGGTTTGGCCAACTATGCGGGTGAGAGACCGGATTGAATGTATGGAAAAATTTGTCCGCATAATGGAAACCAAAAAGGTTGATGTGGTTAAATATTTAATGTGGGAAATTGGAAAAACTTTACCGGATTCTGAAAAAGAATTCGACAGGACTATAGAATACATATACAATACTATAGAGGAATATAAACAATTGGATCGCAGTTCAGCGAAGTTTGAAAAGAATGATGGTGTATATGCCCATATAAGACGAGGACCTCTAGGGGTAGTGCTTTGTCTGGGACCTTATAATTATCCATTGAATGAAACCTTCTGCCTGCTTATCCCTGCTATTATTATGGGGAATACAGCAGTCTTTAAACCTGCTAAACAGGGAGTGTTGTTGATTTCTCCTTTAATTGAAGCCTTTAAAGAAAGCTTTCCCAAAGGAGTGGTTAATGTGCTATTCGGGCGAGGGCGTGCTATTGCTGGTCCAATTATGAAAACCGGAAAAGTAGATGTTTTGGCTTTAATAGGGCATAGTTCTTCTGCAAATACATTACAAAACCAGCATCCAAAGAGCAACCGTTTAAGACTTGTATTAGGTCTGGAAGCAAAAAATCCGGCCATAGTGCTGAATGATGCGAATCTGGAACTGACTATAAATGAATGTCTGGCTGGCGCTTTATCTTTTAATGGTCAGCGCTGTACTGCACTAAAAGTGATTTATGTGCATAAGGATATAGTAGAAGAATTTAATGAAAAATTTTCAAAAAAAGTAGACGAGCTTAAATTTGGTAACCCCTGGGATCAAGGCGTTTCTCTTACACCATTGCCGGAAAGAGATAAGCCGGCTTACATCCAAGAATTAATTGATGATGCGCTAGAAAAAGGCGCCAGGATATTAAATACAAAAGGAGGGGAGCATTCCGATAATTATATTTGGCCCGCTGTCCTCTATCCTGTATCCAAGGATATGAGGGTATATGAAGAAGAACAGTTTGGCCCCGTTATTCCTATACTATCTTTCGAAGATATTCAGGAACCCCTGGATGACATGGCGGAATCCAATTACGGTCAGCAAGTAAGCTTATTTGGCAGCGATGTTTATGCGCTTGCACCCTTAATTGACAGCCTTGCGAACCTGGTATGCCGCGTAAATTTAAATAGCTCTTGTCAGCGAGGACCCGATGTTTATCCGTTTACGGGGAGAAAAGATTCGGCAGTCGGCACATTGAGTGTACATGACGCACTGCGATCTTTCTCTATCAGAACATTTGTGGCCTCGAAAGACACAGATTTAAATAATGAAATTCTTGAAAAGCTATTGGAGACCAAATTATCAAACTTTATAAGCACAGATTATCTGCTATAACCAATAATGGGAATACCAGGAGGTCAGTCACAAACAGTTTTTCTTAGTTTAAATGCTTTACTGGTTAAATATGGGAGGCAAGCCAATTCCCAACTTCACTGGTTTTATAAGCTTTTCCACCTTCAGCCAGATCTTCGGTAACAATACCTTCTGAAAGCGATTGATTTACTACTTTGCGAATTGCTTCTGCTTCATCAGTTAATTCAAATCCATCAAATAGCATGGCGGCAGATAACACTGTTGCCAAGGGATTGGCAATATCTTTTCCGGCAGCCTGGGGATAGGAACCGTGAATTGGCTCATACAATGATATACTTTCACCAATAGAAGCTGAAGGCATTAATCCCATGGAGCCCGATATTACGGAAGCTTCATCGGTAAGAATATCTCCAAACAGGTTCTCGGTAATAAGTACATCATATTCACTTGGCCATTGAACAAGCCGCATTGCAACAGCATCAACGAATTCATAAGAAACCTGTACGTCCGGGTAATCCTTTTCCATTGCCTGAACAGTTTCCCGCCATAAACGGGACGATTCCAGAACATTAGCTTTGTCTACACAACATAGGCGCTTAGATCGTTTTTCTGCCATTTCGAAACCTTTTTTAGCCAAACGCTGAATTTCCTTCCGGGTATAAGTACAGGTATCGTAGGCAGTTTCTCCATTATCCAGCCTTCCGCGTTTTCCAAAATAGATACCCCCTGTAAGCTCTCTTAAAAAAACCAGATCTGTGCCTTCAATCCGTTCTCTTTTTAAGGGGGATTTATCAATTAGCGAGGGAAACGTAAAAGTAGGCCTGACATTGGCAAACAATCCCAGCTTTTGTCGCATTCTCAACAATCCTTGTTCCGGGCGGACTTTTGCCGATGGATCGTTGTCATATTTCGGATGGCCAATAGCCCCAAAAAGCACGGCATCTGAAGTAACGCATATTTCATGAGTTTCATCAGGGTAGGGGTCTCCTACAGCGTCAATCGCAGCAGCTCCCGTTAAAGCCGGTCTCCAATTTATCTCATGATTAAACTTTTTAGCTATGGCATTACATACTTTTACGGCCTGATCTATGACTTCCGGTCCAATTCCGTCTCCGGCTAATAGAGCAATATTTAATTTCATTTTATATCCTGGATCTAATTAGTAGAAAATATTCAATTTTAATGTTTCTTCAGATGATATTAAGCATTTTTTCAGTTGCCTTAATTGCCGAAACTGTCTGATCCGAATCCAGACCTCTGGTAATAAAATCCTTCCCTTTGTTCTGCCAGGTTATGATAGTTTCACATAAGGCATCAGAATTACTTCCCGGAGGTATTCTCACTGCATAATCAGTGAGAATTGGAAGTTCCATTTTTTTAGATCTATAGACTTTTCGCAGCGCATTCATAAAGGCGTCGAACTGCCCATCTCCCTGGGCATTTTCTTCATAGGACTGACCATCAATTTCAACAGCCACGGTTGTAGAAGGTTTAAGCCCCTTGGAATGAGTAAGTACATAGGATTTTACAAATATTTTTTGCTGATAAGACTCGCTGTCCAAAACATCGGAAATAATATAGGGAAGGTCCTCCTTGGTAACTTTTTCCTTTTTATCGCCTAATTCAATTATACGTTGCGTTACTTTTTTTACTTCTTCATCATTAAGTGTGAGCCCCAGTTCCTGCAGATTTTTTTGAATATTAGCTTTACCTGAAGTTTTACCTAGGGCATATTTGCGTTTTCGGCCGAAGCGCTCAGGCAATAAATCATTAAAGTATAAATTCTTTTTATTATCTCCATCTGCATGTATTCCAGCTGTTTGTGTAAAAACATTATCTCCTACTATGGGCTTGTTTGCCGGAATGCCAAAACCTGTAAAAGTTGAAACCAGTTTACTCACCTTAAAAAGTGAAGACTCCTCCACATTAATCTCAATTTCGGGCATAAAATCATTTATAACGGCCACAACACTTGCCAATGGGGCGTTACCGGCACGTTCTCCCATTCCATTAACAGTTAGGTGTAATCCGTGGCAACCTGCCCTCAGGGCTTCCATAACATTAGCAACACTCAAGTCATAATCGTTATGACCGTGAAAATCGAAATGTGTATCCGGGTAACGAGTTACAATTTGAGAAATAAAATCAAAAGTTTCACCATGAGTCAAAATACCCAGGGTATCCGGCAATAAAATTCTTTTAACGGGTTGTGTAGCAAGAAAGTCGAGATATTGAAAAACATATTCCGGGGAATTTCTCATCCCATTGCTCCAATCTTCAAGGTAAACATTAGTTATAATGCCTTCTTTTTCTGACTGACTCAGCACATCTGCAATATCTGCAAAATGTTCCTCTGGGGTTTTTTTAAGCTGATACATCAGGTGGTTCAAAGACCCTTTGGTTAACAGGTTTTGTACTTTGGCACCTGCTTTTTTCATCCATTTGAGTGACAGACCATTATCTACAAAAGTAAGTACCTCTATGCGCTCCAAATACCCTACACTCTTGGCCCAGTCGGCTATCTGTTGAACCGATTTGAACTCACCTTCTGAAACTCTGGCAGAAGCAATTTCTATACGATCTACTTTCAATTCATCCAGAAGTAGTCTCGCCAGGGTTAGCTTTTCTGATGCAGTAAAGGATACACCTGAGGTCTGCTCACCATCCCTCAATGTTGTATCCATTATTTCTATCTTCCTCCTGTTCATGCTAAAGGTAATTGACCTGTGAAGTATTCGTTAACTTAGTTATTAAAGCGGCGTGTCTTTAGCAAAAGTCTCAATTTCACTCCTTATATTCAGTAAATAATCAATATCGTCAAAGCCGTTGAGTAAGTTTTCCTTTTTATAGTCATTTATCTCAAAACTTTCTTTCTCACCGGTTGTCTTAATGGTGAAGGTTTGTTCTGAAAGATTAACTTCAAATTCAGTATTTGGATCCACCTCAATTGCTTCGAATATCTTTGTTAGAAAATTTGGGCTTACCTGCACGGGTAGGACCCCTATATTCATACAATTGCCTCTGAATATATCAGCAAAAAAACTACTTACAACACAGCGAAACCCATAATCATAAATAGCCCATGCGGCATGTTCTCTTGAAGAACCAGATCCAAAATTTTTTCCACCCACCAGGATTTTACCGCTATAAATAGGATTATTCAATACAAATTGATCTTTGGGTGAATTGTCAGAGTTGTATCTCCAATCCCGAAATAGGTTGTCACCAAAACCCTTGCGCTCTGTTGCTTTTAGAAACCTGGCAGGGATAATCTGATCTGTATCCACATTTTCTATTGGAAGAGGAACTGCCGTGCTATTTAGAACTTTAAATTTATCGTATGCCATTTGTATTTGTATCCGTTATTAGTTTATAATATATTAGGCTGTCTCAAAAATCATCAATTCTCTCGGGTCCGTTACTTTCCCCGTAACAGCCGCCGCTGCAGCCACCAAAGGACTCGCCAGAAGCGTTCTCGCTCCCGGACCCTGTCTGCCTTCAAAATTCCTGTTTGACGTACTAACCGCGTATTTTCCAGCTGGGATTTTATCCTCATTCATCGCAAGGCAAGCAGAACAGCCTGGTTCTCGTAATTCAAATCCAGCTTCATTCAGGATATCTAATAACCCTTCATTTTTAATGGCATCTTCTACTTTATGAGATCCGGGAACCAGCCATGCAGTTACATTCTCTGCTTTTTGTCGACCTTTTACCAGACTTGCAAAAGCCCGGAAATCTTCTATCCTTCCATTAGTACAACTCCCAAGGAAAACAAAGTCTATTGGTTTGCCTAACATATTGTCCCCTTCTTCAAAATTCATGTAAAGAAGAGATTTCTTATAGGTTGAAGCGCCACCTTCAAAAGCATCAGATTTAGGAATTCCGCCTGATATGCCTATACCCATTCCAGGATTAGTCCCATACGTAATCATGGGTTCTATATCCTCGCCTTTAAACGAAATTTCAAGATCAAATACAGAATTGTCATCTGTATATAATGTTTCCCAGTAGCTCATCGCCTTATCCCAGGCCTCACCTTTTGGTGTAAACTCCCTATTTTTAATATATTCAAATGTTTTCTCATCCGGAGCTATCATTCCACCTCTTGCACCCATTTCAATACTTAAATTGCATACGGTCATTCTACCTTCCATTGACATCTGCTCAAAAACTTCTCCTGCATATTCAACAAAATATCCGGTAGCACCCGAAGTGCTTAATTTAGAAATAATATAGAGGGCAACGTCTTTAGGGGTAACCGCATTATTGAGCTTCCCATTAATGGTAATGCGCATACTTTTAGGTTTAGGCTGCATAATACATTGGGTAGCCAAAACCATTTCTACCTCAGAGGTTCCAATTCCAAATGCTATCGCCCCAAAAGCACCATGGGTTGAAGTATGAGAATCTCCACAAACAATAGTTGAACCCGGTAAAGTAATTCCATTTTCCGGGCCAATTACATGGACAATTCCGTTTTTTTCGTGACCAAGGCCCCAATAGAGAATTTGGTGCTCCTTCGCGTTTTGCTCCAAAGCACGAAGCTGGTTGGCCGATAAAGGATCCTGAACCGGCAGGTGTTGATTTAGTGTAGGAGTATTATGATCTGCTGTTGCAAAAGTGCGTTCCGGGTATAAAACTTTAATTTTTCTATTTTTTAAACCCAAAAATGCAACCGGACTCGTTACTTCATGAACAAGATGACGATCAATAAACAGCACATCAGGTCCATTTATTACTTTTTTGACTACATGTGAGTCCCAAACTTTATCAAATAATGTTTTTTTCATAAAATATTTAAATAACTAAGAAATAGCTTTTTAGCACAACTAACAAATGTATGAAATACAAGTAAAAGGAAGTAAAACAATGTGCTTCTAAATTACGATGTTCAAGGAGCTAACAAGTTATTTAAATAATTGATAATCAGCAACATAAATCTTATTAACATGCTTTTCAGCTTTATGTTGACAGAAGACACTAATTTAGCTTTTGAGAGGTGGTTGAAAAATTTGAAGGAATTTTGGCGAAATACCGGTTTAACTTAGTCAAACCTTGGTTTAACATTATTGTAACGAGAACAAGAACAGGCTATGCTTATCTTTAAGGCAATCTAGCTATATAATTGACAACTAAAAAAACAAACTGATGAAAAAAAATTACATGAATGGCTCGGCATTTTTTCTTGTTCTCCTGATGTTTTTTAGCATAAAAGGGATTGCACAATTAAACCTGCCAAGGGGGAGTCAGAAAGCAAAAGTTACACAGCAAATAGGAATAACTGATATTACAATTTCCTATTCAAGACCAGCAGTAAAAGATCGTGCGGTATGGGGGGAATTGGTACCCTATGGCATGAACAATCTGGGATTCGGTACTGCAAAAGAGTCACCTTGGAGGGCCGGTGCAAATGAAAACACTGTAATTAAATTTACAGATGACGTATTGATCGAGGGAAAACCTTTAAGCGCAGGAAAATATGGACTTCACATGATAGTATATGAAGACAATAAGGCGACGGTAATTTTTTCAGAAAATTATGATGCATGGGGGAGTTATTTCTATGAACCATCTGAAGATGCACTTAGAGTTGATGTGATCACCAAAGAGATTCCCCATACTGAGGAATTGACTTACCTTTTTACTATGGTAGAACCCAATTCTGCCATAGCTTCCCTGAATTGGGAAAAGAAGCAGATACCTTTTAGAATTGAAGTTGATGTAACTGAGATCGTCCTGTCAGATATACGGCACAAACTACAGAATTCTCCAGGGTTCAACCGGCAAACCTGGGAACAGGCGGCCAATTTTTCACTAAATAATGATGGTGATCTTGATGAGGCGCTTGAATGGATAAATGCAGCTATTGAAGGTCAATTTTTTAGCGAAAAGAACTTTAACAACTTAAGTACAAAATCCAAAATACTTGCCAAGCAGGGAAAAGCCGCAGAAGCCGATTTAATCATGGACGAAGCCCTGAAATTTGCTACCATATTTGAGGTTCATGGATATGGCAGGCAATTAATTGCGCAAGGAAAGAAAGAAAAAGCACTTGAAGTATTTAAAATGAATGCAAAAAATTATAAAGGACAATGGCCTGTTGACTACGGATTGGCCAGGGGTTACTCTGCAATGGGAGATTATAAGAGAGCATTAAAGCATTTAAAGATTGCTGCCCAAAGGGCACCGGACCAGCAAAATAAGGATGTCATAGCGACAAATATTATTAAACTTGAAAATGGAGAAGACATTAACTCATAGTCCTTATTTATCAATGTAGCATATAGGAGCCGGCATCAAACCGGCTCTTAACTTATATAATTCCAGATATTCTTGTGTTTCATTAATTGAGCATATGCATATCGAATTTGCTTATTTTCTTCTTTCTGCAATCCCGGGTCTTCGTTAAGAAGTTTGATGGCGTAATACCTTGCGGTTTTTAAAATATCATTATCCTTAACAATATCGGCTATTTTAAGATTCAGGATACCGCTCTGCTGTGTGCCCATCAAATCACCAGGTCCACGCAGTTTAAGGTCCACTTCCGCTATTTCAAACCCGTCGCTAGTACTGGTCATAGTATCCAGTCTTGTTTTGGCATCAGATGATAACTTATGGCTTGTCATCAGGATACAAAAACTCTGTTCTGCCCCCCTTCCAACGCGGCCTCTTAACTGGTGCAATTGGGATAACCCAAAGCGTTCTGCACTTTCTATAATCATTACCGAAGCATTTGGGATATTTACGCCAACTTCAATTACCGTTGTTGCGACCATTATTTGTGTTTCTCCCTTAACAAAGCGTTCCATTTCATAGTCTTTGTCCTGTGGTTTCATCTTGCCATGAACAATAGAAATCTGGTAATCAGGTAAGGGAAAATCGCGTACAATACTCTCATAGCCATCCATTAAATCTTTGTAATCCAGCGCTTCGGACTCTTGAATTAATGGATAAACAATATATACCTGCCTCCCTTTTTTTATTTCATCCCTTATAAATTGAAATACTTTTAACCTGTTTTTGTCAAATCTGTGTACCGTCTTTACAGCTTTTCTGCCTGGTGGAAGTTCATCAATCACAGAAATATCAAGATCGCCATAAAGGCTCATTGCCAAAGTCCTGGGAATGGGCGTCGCGGTCATAACCAGAATGTGGGGGGGCACATCATTCTTGTGCCATAATTTGGATCTTTGAGCCACTCCAAACCTGTGCTGTTCATCTATAATGGCTAACCCAAGATTTTTGAATTGTACTTTATCTTCTAATACAGCATGTGTCCCTATAAGAAGATCAAGCTCGCCACTTTCTAGTTGCTCATGAATACTCATTCTCTGCGCTCTTTTAACCGATCCCGTGAGTAGGGCCACACTAACGCCTATATCCCCTAATAATTCCTTTATTCCTTTATAATGCTGGTTCGCTAATATTTCTGTAGGAGCCACCAAACAAGTCTGATATCCATTATCCAGAGCTAATAAAATAATCATTAAGGCCACTACTGTTTTACCGGACCCTACATCCCCCTGTAAAAGGCGGTTCATTTGTGCGTTGCTACCCAGATCTGCCCTGATTTCTTTTATGACCTTCTTTTGAGCCTCGGTCAGTTCAAAGGGGAGATGGTCTTTATAAAACCTATTAAAAAATTTACCTACTTTTTGGAATGGAAAACCTTTTATTTTTTGTTTTCGAATTAATTTCTTTGAAATTAACTGCAATTGAATGTAAAACAATTCCTCAAATTTCAGACGGAATTGGGCTTTCGATAATAGATTAAGGTTTTTTGGAAAGTGGATATTAAACATAGCCTCCGTTTTGGAGACAAGCCTAAGATCATTAATTATGGAGTGGGAGAGGGTTTCCTTAAACTCACCCCTTGTTTCTATAAATAATTGTTGGACTAATTTACTGATTACTCTGTTGGTAATTCCCCGCGTACTTAATTTTTCTGTAGAGGGATATATGGGCTGCAATGACACTTTTATGCCTTTATCGTGCTCAGAAAGCAGCTCCATTTCGGGATGTGGCATTGAAAATTTACCGCTAAACCAATTAGTCCTTCCAAAAATAACATAAGCGATATTCAATTTGATATTTTCACGAATCCATTTCTGTCCGCGAAACCAAACCAGTTCCATTTCACCTGTATCATCTTGAAATGTTGCGACCAGACGGCTTCCCTTTTTCTGTTCAACAGTTTTTAGGTGGACGATTTTACCTATCAGCTGAACATCTGCATTTCCTCTCTGTAATTCATTAATTTTATAATATCTCGTTTTATCAATATATCTGTTGGGAAACAGATTAATCAGATCCTGATAGGTCGTTATCCCCAACTCAGACTGCAGCATTTCGGCCCTGTTAGGCCCCACACCTTTCAAATATGTAACCGGAGTTTGAAGATAGTTTGTATTCATGGAACGAAAATAACAGTTACTGCATACAACTGCAATACTGTAAAATGCTAATTTTGGTCTGACATTTGTATTGCAGCAATTATGAATCTTATTAATTCACTTTTATTCTTTCTTTTTACTGGATTTTTATTTAGTCAGCCACAATTATCGGTTGATTTCACCAAAGCAGATATAGCTATACTGATAGATCCTTTTTTGGAAAAAGTAGAAGGTAAAGTTACTTATTCATTAAAAACACTGCGTAATGCAGATTCTATTTTCCTGGATGCGAGAAATATGGATTTCACCACCGTTTTATTGGATGGTAAAAAAGTACGCTATATCAATAACAAGAAAAAAATTATTATTTATAAAAAACTTAAAGCAGGCAAAACGTATAAATTAAAATTGGATTATACCGCAATTCCAAGGCAAACAGTTTACTTTCTGGGATGGGAAGATTCTATTCCAACAAATAATCAAATATGGACTCAGGGACAAGGAAAATATACCAGCCATTGGCTTCCTAGTTTTGATGATATGAATGAGAAAGTTGAATTTGATCTGAGCATTAGTTTTGAAGAAGGTTATGAAGTTGTTGCCAATGGTGAATTGAGAGATACAATTCAGAAAGAAGGGCTCAGGACCTGGTTCTTCGATATGACCAGGCCTATGAGCAGTTATCTTCTGGCTTTTGCCATAGGGAAGTACAACTCGAAGAAGTTTAGAAGCAAGAGTGGAATTCCTTTGGAGCTTTATTATTATCCCGGGGACAGTTTAAAAGAAGAGCCAACCTACAGGTATACCGACCATATTTTTGAATTCCTTACAGATGATATAGGGGTAGCCTATCCGTGGCAGAATTATAAACAAATACCGGTCCGTGATTTTTTATATGCGGGGATGGAGAATACCGGAACTACAATTTTTTCAGATGGTTTTATTATAGATTCTGTTGCTTTTGCGGATATGAATTATGTAAACGTCAATGCCCATGAGATGGCGCATCAGTGGTTTGGGAATCTGGTAACAGAAAAAGATGGGAATCATCACTGGCTGCATGAAGGATTTGCGACTTACTATGCCCTGCTCGCAGAAAAAGAATTATTTGGGGAAGATTATTTTTATTGGAAACTTTACGAATCTGCAAAACAACTTCAACAATTATCCAATCAGGGTAAAGGTGAGGCGCTAACAGATCCCAAAGCCAGTAGTTTAACTTTTTATGAAAAAGGTGCATGGGCACTTCATATACTCAGGACCAAGCTGGGGGAGAAAACTTTTAGAGAAGGTATTCAGTCATATTTAAATAAATTCCAGTATTCAAATGCAACCATTGCTGATTTTATCTCTGAGATGCAGGAAGTGTCTGGTTTGGACCTTCATGAATTTCAGCAAAAGTGGCTGTTGGATACAGAATTCCCATTCGTGGAGGTAAAGAAATTACTAAAGCAATCTTCCGGTGATTTGGATACTTATTTTGATCTTCAAAGGGAACTGACGTCAAGTAGCAGAACTAATGAGGAAATAATAGCAAGAGTATGGGAGAATACAACATCGTCCAGGATAAAAGAAAATATTATTTTGGACTACCATAAATCGTTATCCGAAAGTTTTTTAAAAGATGCTTTTAATACAAAGGATCTGAAAACACGGCAGGCCTTATGTTTGATGTCGGATAGAATTCCACTGGGACTTAAAGAACAATTTGAATCCTTATTGGATGATAAAAGTTATATCACTATTGAAAATGCACTTTATCGCTTGTGGATATCCTTTCCAAATGAAAGAATTTTGTATCTCGAAAAGACGAAAGGAATTATTGGCCTCCCGAATAAAAATGTTCGCCTGGTTTGGTTGTTATTGGCTATATTGACAAAAGACTATTTAACTGACGATCAAAAGTCAACTTATGGCGAAGAGTTATTTGGGTATACTTCACCGCAATATTCTTTTGAAATAAGGCAAAATGCGTTTTCTTTATTATTTGAGGTTTTTCCTTTGACAGATCAAAACCTATTGGATTTGATGAATGCTTCGGTTCACCATTCCTGGCAATTCAGGAAATTTGCGAGAAACATGACAGATAGTCTATTAAAAGACTACCAACAAAGGGAGCGATTGCTTAAATTGTCAAAAGAACTAAAGGGCGAAGAATTGCGTTATATAGAAAGTAAACTAAAGGAAGAATGAGAGCTTTGGTAATATCCGGAGGAGGAAGCAAAGGTGCCTTTGCAGGAGGAGTTGCACAATACCTGATGCAGGAGTTAAACCACAATTACGACCTGTTTCTGGGAACTTCAACAGGAAGCTTGCTTATTTCCCATCTGGCATTGCAAAAATTACAAAAAATTAAAGATGTCTATACTTCAGTAAATCAGGATAGTATCTTCAGTAATTGCCCGTTTGTGATTCAAAATAAGCATGGGGTAGCCAATATTGGGATAAACCACTGGAATGTATTAAAGAATTTTTACCGGGGTAGCCGAACTTTTGGTGAAAGCCTCAATCTTTTGGAGCTTATAAAAAATACGCTAACACCGGAAGAATTTGAGATTCTTAAATCCGGGCCTAAGGACATTGTAGTTACAGTATCAAATCTCTCTTTAAATACGGTGGAATATAAGTCTATTAAAGATTTTGGATATGAAGATTTCTGTGAGTGGATTTGGATTTCGTGTAATTATACCCCTTTTATGAGCCTGGTCAGAAAAGAGGGTTGTGAGTATGCCGATGGCGGGCTTGGAAGTATGGTTCCTATTGAAGAAGCCCTCATGAGGGGGGCTACTGAAGTAGATGCTATTATATTACATACTGAAATAACTCATTTTAACAGAATGCCTTCCAAAAATGCGTTTTCCTTGCTGACCAGTATGTTTGCGTTTATGTTGGACAGGATTGAGCGCCAGAATATTAGAATTGGAAAATTTGTGGCCAATAACAATAATGCGATCATTAACTTTTATTACACGCCTACGGTATTGACAACTAATTCGCTCATTTTTGATAAGGATAAGATGACGTCCTGGTGGGAGAAGGGATATGATTTTGCGAAATCCAAAAATATTGAACTAAGTACTTTTGAACCTGGACAATAGTATGGATTCTTTCAAATTAATCACCAAATTTCTCCTATTTCCTTTTTTACATAGGCAAGAGCCGTGGCAGAAGGAGATTGTTTATCCATGGTTTCATTAAGAATATCTTCACGCAACTTATCAGCAGAATCAGATTCGCTCATTCCAGCTTTTCTGATAGATTGAATCGTAGCATTTTTAGCTGCTTTAATAATATTCCAGCATGCATCACTCATGTAGATCTGTTGTGACAAATTATGGTCGAACTCGTTTTCAATACTTCGTATCAGCAATTGCTCATAAGCATTTTTATCAGCAGATTTTGGGGCTACCCTTACCACAAGGCTTGGAATTGAGATCCGCTCCAAAAACAGCGCCATCCGTTCATAGGCCTGTAATCGTATTGGCATGGCATCTTTTTGCGAATCCTTATGAAGTAGAAATCTTCGACGACCTTCTTCGTTTCTTGTATGTAATCTAAAAAAATAAAATGCTACAGCGCCTGTCACCACAGCTGGTAATAAATATGCGAAAAGTTGAAAAATTCCGTCCCCAGTCATTTATTGGAAATTTAGTTTGGTTTATGGATGTAGAACGTTGGATTTTTTAAAAAATTATAGCTTCATTATATCTCAATACTATTGAGTGTAAAACTCATATAACGGCACACCGGTTTTCAATTCTTCATATTCTCACGCACATTTATGTAGAATGAATTGAATTCAGGGTGGAGTCTAATATGCAAATTATTTGCCATATCTGACTTTCTTGCGACCTTGATGCGTTCGGCCTTTATATCAGGAGTATTTCCAAGAGCATTGGCAACAGAGGAAGCTTGTGCATACACATTTTCCCAGCTATTGGTATCATCCGTATGAAATTCCAAAGTAACTGCCATGTCAGGATTTGATTTTATGACCCCTGCTATTTTATCCAGCAATTCTACTGACCCTCCCTCTAATTTGGCGTTACCGGTAGTTCCAAATAATGAGGAATGATCCATTATTACTATGACGGCCCCCTTTTCGACCTTTATATTAGCGTTTTCGCCAAGGGTTTGTTTTAAACTGGTAAGTACGAGCAGTGAAATAGAGTCATTACTGGTTACTGCGTCATTGATAAATTTTAGTTCCGCTTCTTTCTTTCTCAGACTTTCCATTACACTGCCAAGGTTGTCCAGCTTGTCGTTAGATTGTGTTGTGAAGTTATTTAAGTTTTCTAATAAAGTAGCATTATTCTCCTGTAAACCCTGCAACTGACTTTCAAAAGAATCTGCCCTGGCCTGGCTTATCTTTTCATTTTTTTTGGATTCCAAAAGTTCATCCTTGATACTTGATAATTCAGAATTTAAGGTGTTGACCTGTTCAATTAGTTCTTTCTTATTTTGAGCCTGTAAGCTACTGCCTATTAAAATTAATAAGAGCAATGTTAAAGTAAATCTCTTCATGGAATATTTTATTATTAAAAAAAAGGAGTTAAATGCCCTTGTTTAAAAATTCGACACAAAAGTAACTATTTTTAATCTTCTCCAATTCTTTGCCTTGTTATTATTTCCTTGTTAAAGGTTTGTTTAGGATTAAAAACAAGTGCAATTTCTCCATTTTTTGGATAAACGACATTACTTATTCAGGTAATCAAGGCTCATTTCCGTGAGTGTTTTTACCCCTAAAAGTAATCCGCTATCGTCTATTAAAAAATCTGGTGTGTGATGCGGAAAGGCCTCTTTGGTTCCGGGGGTCATCCCCCCTAAAAAGAAGAAAAACCCAGGTACTTCCTGCTGAAAATAAGAAAAATCCTCAGCACCTGTAATGGCTTTTTGAACCTGAATATTTTCCTCACCGGCTACGCGTTGCATGGTCGGCAACATCTGAACAACAAGATCGGGGTCATTGTAAGTAATGGCCGTGGTAGTTTGAATTTCTATAGTAGCATCGCCGCCGTATGCTTTGGCAATAGCAGGCACCATTTCTTCCATTCTGCGATTGATCATTTTTTGCATGTCATAATCCAGCGTCCTGATTGTGCCAATCATTTGGGCGCTTTCCGGAATAATATTAAAACGAACTCCGCTTTCAATTTTACCTACGCTTATAACAGCAGCTTCATTCGTAAGATTAGCCTCTCTACTAATGATGGTTTGTAATCCATCTATGATCTTTGCACTTATCAGGATAGGATCAATTCCCGACCAGGGTTCAGATCCGTGAGTTTGTTTTCCTTTTACATCGATTACAAATCGCTGTGCTGATGCCATTGTGCCCCCAGATTTATAGCGAATAACTCCAACCGGGATTTCAGAATCAATATGCAATCCAAAAATTGCAGCAACATCGGGATTCTTTAACACGCCCTCCTTGACCATCAGGAGTGCACCGCCCTCTTCACCGGGAGGCGCTCCTTCTTCTGCCGGCTGAAATATAAATTTAACTGTGCCTTTAATATTCCGTTTGTTTTTAGCCAGAACTTCTGCTACCCCCATCAGTATAGCGGTATGTGTATCGTGTCCACATGCATGCATGACACCCACTTCTTGTCCCATAAATTCGGACGTAACGGTAGATTTAAAAGCCAGATCGTTTCGTTCCGTTACAGGTAATGCATCAATATCTGCTCTAAGAGCAATTACTTTACCCGGCTTATCACCCTTCAATATACCAACCACACCGGTATGTGCAACGCCAGTTTGTACCTCTATACCCAATGATTTTAAGTGAGCCGCTATTTTTTCGGCGGTCTTGAATTCACGATTGGACAATTCCGGATTTTTGTGTATCTCTCTTCTCCATTCAATAACCTTGCCTTCAACAAGCTTATAGTCCTTTGATAAATCGGTTCCCTGAGCAAGAACAATTGTTCCAAAAAGTAAAAACAGTACAAGTATTAATTTATTCATCATATTAAAATTTTATAAGTTGAAAACCATCATCCTGAAGTTGAATTAATGCGGTCATAGCCGATAGGGCCAACTCAACACCATCAATGGTTTCTGAAATAGGAATGTTACGTGAAATTGATGATTGGCCGCAAAATACAACCTCAACATTCGCATCTAAAAGCTTTTGAATTAATTCTTTGTTGGGGTTATCTGTGTTATACCGACTTTTATAAGCTGAATTTATCAGAAGGTCTTTGGAGGCCTCATTGTGCACTACCAAAGCTACTTTAAGATTGGCAGGCGGGACACCATGCTGGGCATGCATGTTTAAAAACCGGGCCGCAGTCTCAATACTTTTATTCAGTTGGTCAGGGGATTCAGATGTGTTCATAATCTCAAAAACAACTTTATATTCTTTTGTGGTATTGGTAATAAAACCGGGGTTGTCAATATGCCATACCTCTCCATAACCTGTAATTACCGGACCGGATTTTTTTGTTTGTGCACGTAAAGGTGTAAATCCCAGCAGGAAGACAGATAATAGGGCAAGAAATATAAGTTTTGGCATTTAGATGATTAGAATTTTTAAATATATTCAAATAGTTTATAATACGAAGTTAATTTTCATAATTATTGGTTGGTCACTTTTGCATGAGTTTAATTATGGCTAAATTCACTTCATAAAATGCCTCTATCTTGAATACATTTTTGGATGAATTAAATGACGCTCAAAAAGGCCCTGTTTTACACAAGGAAGGCCCCCTAATGGTAATTGCAGGGGCCGGTTCGGGAAAAACAAGGGTCCTTACTTTTAGAATTGCCCACTTGATGGAGCAGGGAGTTGATCCTTTTAATATTCTGGCACTAACTTTTACCAATAAAGCCGCCAGAGAAATGAAAAAGCGAATTGCCGGTATCGTGGGTGGCTCTGAAGCCAAGAACCTATGGATGGGAACATTTCACTCTGTTTTTGCACGTCTGCTTCGTTTTGATGGCGATAAGTTGGGTTATCCAAGTAATTATACCATTTATGATACCCAGGATTCACAACGCCTGATCTCATCGATAATCAGGGAGATGGGATTAGATAAGGATATATATAAATACAAACAAATTCAAAATCGTATCTCATCATATAAGAACAGCCTGATTACGGTAAAAGCTTATTTCCAGAACCCCGAATTAATGGAGGCCGACGCTATGGCAAAACGGCCAAGATTGGGAGATATTTATCAAAACTATGTGGACCGCTGTTTTAAGGCAGGGGCAATGGACTTTGATGATCTGCTTTTACGTACAAATGAACTATTAAGTCGTTTTCCGGAAGTTTTAATGAAATACCAGGAAAGGTTCCGATATATACTGGTTGATGAGTATCAGGATACGAACCATTCACAATATCTCATTGTAAAGGCTCTTGCAGACCGGTTTCAAAATATTTGTGTTGTGGGTGATGACGCCCAAAGTATTTACTCATTCAGAGGTGCAAACATCACAAATATCTTGAATTTTCAGAGAGACTATGACGATGTTGCGGTATATAGGTTAGAACAAAATTACCGATCCAGTAAAAATATAGTCAATGCAGCAAATTCAATCATTGCCAACAATAAGAACCAACTGGAAAAGGTAGTTTGGACGGCTAATGAGGAGGGTACTAAAATAAAACTTCACAGAAGCACTACGGATGCAGAGGAAGGAAGATATGTGGCAGGATCTATTTTTGAAAACAAAATGCAAAATCAGCGTGCAAATGGCGATTTTGCCGTTCTGTACCGCACAAATTCGCAATCGCGTGCCATTGAGGATGCCTTAAGGAAAAGAGATATTCCATATAGGATTTATGGAGGTCTTTCTTTTTACCAGCGAAAGGAAATCAAGGATTTATTATCTTATCTGAGGCTGGTAATTAACCCTAAAGATGAAGAGGCATTAAAACGAATTATAAATTTTCCCGCACGTGGTATTGGGCAAACCACGGTTGATAGACTAGTCGTTGCTGCAAACCATTACTCAAGATCTATATTTGAAGTAATGCAGAATTTAGATAAAATAGATTTAAAGATAAATACAGGAACTAAAAGAAAACTCGAAGATTTTATTAATATGATCAGGAGTTTTCAGATTATGAATCAGAGCGTGGATGCTTTTACCCTGTCCGAGCACGTAGCCAAGAAAACCGGAATCCTTTTGGAATTTAAGAAGGATGGCACTCCGGAAGGGATTGCCCGCATGGAGAATATAGAAGAATTATTGAATGGCATCAAAGACTTTGTGGAAGGGCAAAAGGAATTGGCAGATGCAAAAGGAGATCTTGCCGAGTTTCTGGAAGATGTTGCGCTGGCTACGGATTTGGACAAAGATACCGGGGATGATGACCGGGTGGCTTTAATGACCATTCACCTGGCAAAAGGACTAGAGTTCCCTTTTGTTTACATTGTAGGGATGGAAGAGGATCTTTTTCCTTCAGCAATGAGTATGAACACACGAAGTGAATTAGAAGAGGAACGCAGGCTTTTTTATGTTGCGCTTACACGCGCTGAAGAACAGGCATATCTTACATATACCCAAAACAGATATCGCTGGGGTAAATTAATTGATGCAGAACCCAGTCGGTTTATTGAAGAAATAGAGGACAGGTATATTGAGAACCTGACTCCGGTGGATACCTACCGATACAAACCATTAATTAATTCCGATATTTTTGGTGAAGTAGATAAGTCCAAACTTAGACAACTCAAACCGGAGAATGGTGTTCCGCCGGCTATTGGAAAGCCCAATGAAAATCAATTGAGAAAACTTCGTAAACTTAAACCGGAACTATCCAAACCCATTGGGAATACGAATACCATAGATCCAAATCTATCAGAAGGTGCTTTGGTAAATCACACACGTTTCGGCCGGGGGAAGGTCTTGCGTATTGAAGGAGCTGGTAACGATAAAAAGGCAGAAATACAGTTTGAGAAAGGCGACATAAAAAAATTGCTTCTTCGATTTGCAAAGCTGGAAATCATTGATCATTAAAAATATTTTTATCATTGACTAAATTTGCAATGTATCTTTGAATTGAATGAGAATCTAAATTTGTAAGGATGTATAAAAATTTCATTTTTCTATTAACCATATTTCTCATGGGTTGCAGTAAAAGCAGCCCACAGGATGATCAGGAAGGAGTTTTGCAGGAGCCTGCAGACACCAGTGGATTACAAGATGTCTACGCCGCTGATTATTGGGATGAGGCAGTTTTGGTTTGGCAGGATGAATTTGACGGAAACACCTTATCCACGGAGAATTGGATTTTTGAAACGGGTGCGAATGGATGGGGTAATAACGAATTACAAAATTATATTGCAGACGAAAATACTTCAGTAAGCGACGGAACGCTTAAAATAACGGCAAAGAAAACAGAGCTAAGCCCGGGAGTATATGAATACACTTCCGCCAGATTAAATAGCACCAGACATTTTACCTATGGAAGAATGGAAATCAGGGCCAAAATACCGGAACATAAGGGTAACGGAATTTGGCCGGCTTTGTGGATGCTGGGCAGTTCTATACAAACGGCGGGATGGCCGGCATGTGGTGAAATAGATATCATGGAGTATGTTAGTTTTGAGCCAAATCAGGTCCATTTTTCTATTCATAGCCTTGCAAATAATCACAAAGATGGAACTCAGGTAACCTCCGGCCCCGTTATTCTTGATACTATAGAAGAAGAATTTCACAATTATGGAATTCTCTGGACCAATAAATACCTGAAATTCTATATAGACGATATTGAGAATATTAAGCTTATTTTCCCTCGACCGGCAATTTCCAATGCAGAAAACTGGCCTTTTTCGGGCTCATTTTACTTTCTAATGAATATAGCTGTCGGAGGTGACTGGGGTGGTTTGGAAGGGGTAAATGATGCCGTTTTCCCTGCTGTCATGGAAGTGGATTATGTAAGGGTTTATCAAGTAAAATAGAATTCAAAGTTCATGCCCTAAACCAATCCGGAAAATTAGATCAAGGTTGTATAACTGTAATAGGCTATTAATAATTATAGGTTTAATAAACCCGGAATTTACGCTTGATCATTATTGGTTACTTCTAAAATATATAATAAAATATGGCTGAATTCATTAAGATATATGAGCAAAACCCTAATCCCAAGGAAATTAGCAGGGTTATATCTATTTTGAAGAAAGGAGGCTTAATTATATATCCAACAGATACGGTTTATGGCCTGGGATGTGATATCACGAACACCAAGGCTATGGAAAAAATTGCGCGTATAAAAGGCGTGAAACTTGAGAAAGCCAATTGGTCATTTGTCTGTGCAAATCTCAGTAACCTTTCAGACTATGTCAGGCAATTAGATACACCTACTTTTAAAATACTTAAGCGTGCACTGCCAGGACCATATACATTTGTGTTACCCGGCAGCAACAAATTGCCCAAGGATTTTAAGAAAAGGAAGACAGTGGGAATCCGAGTTCCTGATAACAATATTGCAAGGGCTTTGGTGGAGGGGTTAGGGAACCCAATTATATCTACCTCCATTCGTGATGAAGATGAACTTTTGGAATATACTACAGATCCCGAATTAATCTTCGAGAAGTGGCATAATTTAGTAGATGTAGTTATTGATGGCGGATACGGAGGTAATTTGGCATCCACAGTTATTGACCTTTCCGGGGATTCGCCCGAAGTCCTGCGTTTAGGTAAAGGCGATCCGGATATCATATAAAAAAAACCCGCAGTTACTAACCGCGGGTTTTTTGTAAAATCATTAAATAATTAGTTATTTATAGCAGGATCTTTCATTCCTTCTTCAATCATGCTGTAGAACTGATCAATTTTAGGAAGAACCACAATTCTTGTTCTTCTGTTTTTAGATTTATCAGTTTGAGAAACAGGAATATATTCTGCTCTACCGGCTGCAGTCATTCTTTTTGGATCCACCTTGTAATCATTTTGTAAAATACGGACAACAGCAGTGGCTCTTTTTACACTTAAATCCCAGTTGTCAAGTAAAACACCTTTCATATAAGGGACATCATCAGTATGACCTTCTACCATAAATTCAAAATCTGGCTTGTTGTTAACTACTTGTGCAACTTTTCCTAATACTTCCTTAGCTCTTGCTGTAATATTGTAGCTACCGCTGCTAAATAACAGTTTATCTGAAATTGATACAAAAACTACTCCTTTTTCTACGCTAATTTCAATATCCTCGTCATCAAGGTTACCTAAAACTCCTTTCAGGCTTTGTACAAGTGCCAGGTTTACAGAATCCCTTCTGGTTATTGCATTCTGTAACTTACGTATGGTAAGGTCTTTTTCCTGAAGGCTTTCCAAAGATTTCTCCAGATTTTCTGCACCTTTTGTTGTAAGGGTGGTCAGGTTCCCCATATTGTTTATTAACTCCTGATTGTTTGCCTTTAGAAATGAATTCTGATCTTGTAATGTTTGTAATCTGGCATCTGCCGTTGCCTTATCTTCAAGACAGGTATTCAATTTTACTGTAGCAGAATTCAGCAGATCCTGCGTTTCTTTTTGCTTAGATTCTAATTCGGCATATTTCTTTTGCGATACACAAGAAGACAAAAGAACTGCCATCCCTAAAAATCCTAAAATAAATTTTTTCATAATATTTGTTTATATAAAATTAATTGTTCGTTTAAATTGTCAGTTACCCAAATTCAGGATAAAATTATGACATTTGCTTCCCTTTAATTTATCAAAATTAGTTAATCTTTTACTAAAATGTTAAAATTCCTTACCTGATTTACGAAATAAGACCATACTATGGATTTTGTAACATAATACATTGTAACAAAATTATTTTTTTCTCTCTTCTTATACATTTTGCCAAAATTCCGGTAATAGCTTAAATGGGCTTTAAGAACAGCAAAGCAATGATCAGGCTTCAGTTGGAAAATAAAACGAATAGCCGCGATACCGTCCAGGAGAAGCCGAACAAAAATTATTAAAAATGCTTTCCTTCTTGGGAGGTTTTTGGTGATGGAATAAAGAGAATTCCTAAAATTCAAAAAGGTCTTTTTCGGGTTCATATTACTAAGGGTTGATCCGCCCAGATGATAAACCTGAGATGCTCCCACATAGTAAACCTTAAGTCCTTTATTTTGTGCACGCCAACATAGATCAACTTCTTCCTGATGGGCAAAATAGTCTTCATCAAAACCATTCAGGTCCCCAAAAACTTCACTTTTAATAAACATGCAGGCTCCTGTAGCCCAAAAAATTTCTCTAGTATCATCATACTGCCCTTGATCTTTTTCTATAGACTGAAAAATTCGTCCCCTGCAGAATGGATAGCCAAATTGATCTAAAAAACCACCCGCAGCGCCTGCATATTCAAAATAGTCTCTGCGTAAGAGATCAAGTATTTTAGGTTGAATTATGGCTGCCTCGGGAAGATTTATAAATGCTTCTTCAATTGACCTAAGCCAGTTGGGTGTAACTTCAACATCAGAATTCAACAGGCAAAAAATGTCTGCTTCAACCTCCTTTAATGCATCATTATATCCTTTGGCAAATCCGCCATTTGAACTATTTTGTATGATACTTACCCTGGGAAAGTTTTCTTTTACATAAGCGACTGAACCATCAGTGGAAGCATTGTCGGCAACATAAATATCCGCGATTTCAGAATATTGTACCACCAGTGGCAGATAGCGTTCCAGGAGCGCTTCTCCATTCCAATTAAGTATGACGATTGCGAATTTCAAAACGGTTGCAAATTAACGGCTAAAATCAGGAATTTGCCTTAAAAAAGAATATTTTTCTTCTTTATAATTCATATTGCAATAAAAATGATCCATTCCATTGGTTACCATCAGGTATTCTGCCTGCATTTTCAGGTTATAGCGGGCAAT
>Ga0316195_10000051_pt1 | contig 32411 bp, 31 predicted proteins | sample Phised1_MG_FD_204937 | JGI IMG/M metagenome (GOLD analysis project Ga0316195, IMG submission 204937) | Coastal sediment microbial communities from Maine, United States - Phippsburg sediment 1 | ecosystem: Environmental > Aquatic > Marine > Coastal > Sediment | place: USA: Maine | collected...
GTCTGGCCGCGGGCCGGCAAAGAACCGATCCCTCTCGGTTTTGAGGTGCGCTGTGACAATTTCGAAGTCACTTTCTACGAAGGCGGCGGCCGACCGAAGGAGTTTGCCAGCGACCTGGTGGTGCTGGAAAACGGCAAGGAAATCCTCAAAAAAACCATTGAGGTCAACGACCCACTCTCATACAAAGGACTAACTTTTTACCAGTCGAGCTACGGCCCGGCCGGCGACCCGATCTACCAGTTCCGCGTCAAGAACCGCGACACCGGCGAGACCGTCGACGTCTCGGGTGCGCAGGGCAAGCATCTGCCCCTGCCGGGCGGTGCGTCGCTGATCCCCATGGGGTATGCCGAGAATTACCAGAGCTTCGGTCCGGCGGCGCAGGTGAATATCGATGCCGGCGATCACAAGCACGGGACGCCCTTCATCGTCTTGAAAAACTTTCCGCAATTCGATGAGAAGCGCGGCGGAACCTATGCCATCACCCTGCTCGGTGTCGAGCAAAGCTATTATACCGGACTGCAGGTAGCCAAGGACCCCGGCGTCTGGGTGGTCTGGCTCGGTTGTCTGTTGCTGGTGCTGGGCTCTTGCGGCGCGTTTTTCCTGTCTCACCGGCGCATCTGGGTCAGCATCCAGCCCCTGGACAATGGCATCGGTGTCAAACTCGGCGGTGCCGCGCATCGCAACCAACCGGCTTTCGCGCTGTTCTTCGATGAATTGAAAAAAGATTTCGACGACGCACTCTCGTCCTGACGGAGGAATACGGCATGACCAGTTCACTTCTGTTTAACATTACGACGATCTCTTATTTTGCGGCCATGGTGGTCTTCATCGTCTTCTTGACCTCCCGGAACAAGGCCGTTGGTCTGGTTGCGACCCTGATCTGCTGGGTCGGCTTCATCGCCAATACGGCCGCCATCGGCATGCGCTGGTACGAGGCTTATGCCATGGGCTATGAGCAGGCGCCGCTTTCCAACCTCTACGAGTCGATAGTCTTCTTCGCTTGGTCGATCCTGATGATCTACCTGATCTTCGACCTGAAGTACCAGCAGCGCGCCATCGGCGCCTTTGTCATCCCCTTCGCCTTTGGCGGCATGATCTGGGCTCAGTGGAGCCTCGATGCCACCATCCAGCCGCTGGTGCCGGCGCTGCAGAGCAACTGGCTGACCTATCACGTCTTCACCTGCTTCATCGGTTATGCGGCCTTTGCTTTGGCCTGCGGGGTGTCGATCATGTACCTGATCAAGTCGGGCAAGGAGGAGAAGTCAGCCGAGAATTCTCCGGCTGGTGGCCTGATGGGCCTGTTTCCGAGCGTCAAGGTGCTCGACGACCTCAACTACAAGGCGATCATGGTCGGGTTCCCGATGCTGACACTCGGTATTATAACCGGTGCGGCCTGGGCCAACTACGCCTGGGGTACCTACTGGAGCTGGGACCCGAAAGAGACCTGGAGCCTGATCGTGTGGTTCATCTACGCGGCCTTCCTGCATGCCCGCTTCACGCGCGGCTGGGTCGGCAAGCGCGCTGCCTGGCTGTCAATCTTCGGCTTTGCTGCGACGATCTTCTGTTACCTGGGGGTCAATCTGGTTTTGTCAGGCTTACACTCTTATGGTGGCAGCTAACCGTTTACAAGAGAACCAGTGCGCTGTTTTCCAATTGCAGTGCCTTAAATCAATGATTGAACGGGGGGACGGAGCGACGCTCTGTGCCCCCACGTTTTTTATCGCTGGGGTGGAGACTTTTCCCTCCGGATGTGCTCTAAATTAAATTTTAGCCAAAGTTTTCTCTCTCCTCGCAGGGATGCTATTGTCAGAAGAAACCATTACAAAACTGCATATGGGCGGGCTGCAGGTCCTTCAGGCCAGACAAGGCTACCGATTCTCGCTTGATCCCATTCTGCTCTGCTATTTTGCAGAGATCTCTGCGCAGGCGCGAGTGGCCGATCTGGGTACCGGTAGCGGTATTATCCCGCTGCTACTGCATCAACAAGGCAAAGGACGCGAGTTCCTTGGAATTGAAAGACATCCCAAGATGGCTGGCCGTGCTCACCGCACTGTCACACTGAATGGCCTGCAAGAGAGAATAAAGATTGTTCAAGGCGATATCTGTTGCTTGCCTTCTGAATGGCAAGCCAGCTTTGATGCAGTCATCAGCAACCCCCCTTACCGCAAGCAGAACTCCGGTCGGGTCGCGATGGACGAAGAACGGGCGGCGTCGCGCCATGAAATGGCCGGTGGCTTGTGCGATTTTCTGCAGGCGGCGAGTTTCCTCTTGAAGAAGGGGGGTGGCTTCACCTTGGTTTACTTGGTTGAGCGCCTTGCGGAGCTGGTTGCAGAAATGCGGCGGCTGCAGCTGGAACCGAAACGGCTCCGATTGGTTCATCCCAGGGCAGGGGAACCGGCTAATCTGCTTTTAATTGAGGGGCGTAAACTTGGCAAGCCGGGACTTAAGGTGGCCCCCCCCCTGTATGTTTATCAGGGTCCTGGGCGGGACTATACGGCAGAGGTTGTTGGATTGTACGAATCGAGAAAGGCATGAAGTAACACTCTGTCCCAGCGGTGAATTCTCCCCACTAAGTCCTGCCGCTCATTGGTTTTTGTCTCCAATCGGCCGCCTTAAACGTTACAGAAAAGCTTAAACCTGGAGACAAAATATCTCGTTGCCTTTGTTGGCTACAATCGTTTCCCTCCTGAATCAGCCTTCAAAAGCCTCATCTGCTTCTGAAGAAACTTGCTCATCTCCTCGCGCAGTTCCAGATCCCCGATATTGGCCAGCAGGTCTTCGATCTTCTGCTTCTCCTGATCATCCAATTGCACCATTCGCCACGCCGGTAGCTGGTCCGTCGGTTTGTCCGAGCTCACATTTACCTTGCCGCGCTTCAAAAACAGATCTTTTATGGAGGCCTTACCGAGCTCGGCGTTGAGTTGGGCAAGAATCTTTGGTTTCATCAGCTGCAGCTGCTGCATCCAGGTCGGCTGGTCGACATTGACTTCGAGAACCCCTTCGCGGACCCTAATTGGGCGGGTGCGGGCGGCGATCTGTGGACCGACGACCTCTTGCCAGACGATCAGAGCACGGTACTGCTGCAGGCGCTCGTCGAGTCCCAATCCCTTAAGCAGCTTGTCGACTAGGTCGCCAGCACGGGCAGCCTGACACATTTTTGGCCGACGGGGTTTGCTCACAGGCGTCTCCGGCGATACATGCGGCTGCCGATCATCTGCCCGGCAACTGCCAGGGCGATGGAAAAGGGGATGACCTGCCAGCTGATATGGTTGCTTATACGCAGGCCGATGATAAAGGGGACGGAGAGGTGGATATACACGAACCAGCGGATCGAATACTTGGGCGAGCCCATGCGTAGGTAACCCAAGGGAATGTTGCTCAGAATGGCAAAGGCCAGCAGGCTGACCAGGGCGGTGTTGATTTCGATGTTCAAACAAGAGGCCTTTCTGTGGCAGGGATGTTCTGATTCATGTTTAGTCTAGTCGTGTCGATTTGTGAAAGTCAATTTTTTGGGCATCTTCGGGATGCGAATTCAAAATCTTTAATCCTTTTCAAGCTCGGGGCAGGATGGCAAAGTCATGCTTTATATATAGAGGGGCTGGTCTCAATGGGCATGATTTTTTCATGGTTTTCGCGTCACTCATCCTGCGTTCCGCATCCCGGCTGTCATTGACAGCCCTCATGACCGGGTGCTAAACTCGCCAAGTTTTACCTAACCCCGCTCCAATACGCAACGTGAGGCTCCCTATGGATCAGAAACAGCAGCTTTTGCTTGATGCCACCAGGCGGCTGATCCGGCGCGGGGCCTTTCCTAACCTGGCGAAACTCCTGGCCAAGTCGCACCCTGCTGATATCGCCCACCTGTTCCGCTACCTCGATCTCAAAGAGCAGCGTATCCTATTCAACCTGATCGGTGATTCGGAGAAAAGTGCGTACGTTTTGGCGGAACTCGATCATGTCACGGGCGCGCAGCTGCTCCAGCAGCTCGACAAGGAGACGATCACCGAAGTCCTCCAAGAGATGCCTCCGGACGATGCCGCCGACATCATCGGCAACATGCCGGAAGAGCTGGCCGAAGAAATTCTCAACATCATGCAGGATGAGGACTCCGAAGAGATCGAGCACCTGCTGCAATATGACGAGGATTCGGCCGGCGGTATCATGTCGACCGAGATCTTTGCCCTCGCCGAGAGCTTTTCCGTCAAGGAGGCGATCGAGGCGATCCAGCAGGCGGGCGACGTGGAGATGGTCTTCTACCTTTACGTGGTCAACGAGGCCGGACAGTTGGTCGGGGTACTCTCCCTGCGGCAGCTGCTTATGGTTCAGCCGACGAAAAAGCTATCGGATATCATGATCCGCGACGTCCTGAGCGTGCGTACCGACATGGATCAGGAAGAAGTTGCCAGGATGGTAGAGAAATACAATATCCTCGCGGTCCCGGTCGTCGACGAGATGAACCTCCTGAAGGGGATTATCACCGTTGATGATATCATCGACGTTCTGCGTCAGGAGGCCACCGAGGATATCTACAAGATGGCCGGTGCCAGCGAGGAGGAGCTCCTCTACGGCTACGAGGCGTTCAAGATCGCTCGTCTGCGCTTGCCGTGGCTGCTGGTTAACCTGTTCGGCGGCGTGATTACCGGCTACTTGATGTGGCTCTTCAAGGTGACCCTCAAAGAGGTGATCGCGCTGATTTCCTTTGTCCCGGTTATTACCGGCATGGGCGGCAACGTCGGCGGTCAGTCGGCGACCATTATGGTGCGCGGTTTTGCCACCGGCCGGATCGATTTCACCATGCTGCGCCAGGTCTTTTTCAAGGAGGTGCGGGTCGGCCTGATCATGGGTAGCGTCTGCGGTGTAACTGTCGGCCTGGTTGCCTGGCTCTGGCACTCCAATCCATACCTGGGCCTTGTGGTTGGCCTGGCCATGGTAGTGGCCATGGTAGTCGCCTCATCTATGGGAGTGGTTGCCCCGACGGCATTCAAGAAGCTCGGCGTCGACCCGGCCATTGCTTCCATGCCCTTCGTGCAAACCGCCAACGACATCACCGGCATCCTCATCTATTTCGCCATGGCGACGGTGTTCATCTCGTTTTTGCGATGAAACGCTCTGTGCCATGACCCCACAGGTTTCGTCAGCCATCATCCTGCACCATACCGATTACGGCGAAGCCGACCGGATCGTTACCTTCCTGACCCCCGAGCACGGGCGGATCAAGGGTTTTGCTCGCGCCGCCCGCAAGAGCCGCAAGCGTTTCGGTGCCGCGTTCGAACCCTTTGCCGAGGTGCAATTGCACTGGGTCAAACGCAGCTCCGGCGATCTTGTCAGCCTACGTGACGCCGAGTTGGTGACCTTGCGCTCCGGGTTGCGCCGCAATCTGGAAACCTTGTCCCTGGCCAGTTACGGGTGTGAACTGACCGAGGGGCTCTTCGACGAGTCGGGGGTTGGTGTCGAGGTCTTCCAGTTGCTGCAAGCCTTTCTCGATCATCTTGATAACACAGGCTACTCTGTCGAAGCGCGCCTGCTGATGGAAATCCGCATGCTGGCTGTGGCCGGCTATACCCCCCACCTCCTTCATTGCGCCGTCTGCAACGGTCCACTGCCGAACGGCCCGGTCAGCTTCTCGGCGGCCGCCGATGGCAGCCTTTGCCCGGACTGTGACGGTGGCCGGGACAGCATTAAGGTCGACCGCCTGACGCTTGGCACCTTCGGCAGGATCCTGCAGACCCCTTTGACCAACTTTGCCGACTTCAAACTCGGCCCGCGATCGCGCAGGGAAGGGCAGGCGCTGCTCGGCAATGCCCTGCGGCGCCACCTACACAGACCTTTGAAGAGCCTCGAGCTGCTGACGCGATTCAGCCCTCCGGAGCCTTGCGATGCCGACTCTTAAAGTGGGGTTTTTACGGGGTTAATGCCTTGACAGAGCGAGGTTTCAAAGATAAGATGCGAGGCCTGTTGCCTGTATACAGTATACGGCTTTCAGACTCCCTGAAGCCGGTTTATTTTGGCTAAAATGCTGGTATGAAAGCGTAACGCAAAGACGTAAAAATCAACTGTAGAACGCGAAGTTTTTTAAAGTCTTTACAAGCCCTCATGCTTTTTTCTCTGCGTCTAGAGTAAACGAAGCGAACAAGCGTTATAATTATCACTTGACCTAAAGGACCTGACGGGCCTTTTGCCCTGGGAGGTGTTGTGACTTTTCAAGAACTGATTCTGGCATTGCAGAGCTACTGGGCCAAGCATGGCTGCATCATCCAGCAACCCTATGACACGGAAAAGGGTGCCGGGACCTTTCACCCGGCGACATTCCTGCGTGCGCTCGGCCCGGAGCCGTGGAATGTCGCTTATGTCGAACCGTCCCGCCGGCCGACCGATGGCCGCTATGGCGAGAACCCGAATCGCCTGCAGCACTACTACCAGTTCCAGGTGCTGCTGAAGCCGTCGCCGATGAATATCCAGGAGCTTTATCTCAAGTCCCTCAAAAGTTTTGGCATTGATCCGGCCAAGCATGACATCCGTTTCGTCGAGGATGACTGGGAATCGCCGACCCTCGGCGCTTGGGGGCTGGGCTGGGAAGTCTGGCTGGACGGCATGGAGATCACCCAGTTCACCTACTTCCAGCAGTGCGGCGGCATCGACCTCAAGCCGATCCCTGGGGAGCTGACCTACGGCATCGAGCGCATCGCCATGTATATTCAGGGCGTCGACAACGTCTATGACCTCGACTGGGGCGGTGGTATCAAGTACGGTGACGTTCACCACCAGACCGAGGTTGAATTCTCCACCTACAATTTCGAAGAGGCTGATACCGGCATGATGCTGCAGCTGTTCGACATGTTCGAAAAGGAGTGCCTCCGGCTCGCCGAGAAGAAGCTGGTATTCCCGGCCTACGATTACGTGCTGAAGTGCTCCCATGCCTTCAACATGCTCGACGCCCGCGGCGCCATCTCCGTGACCGAGCGTGCTCACTATATCGGCCGGGTGCGCAACCTTTCCAGGGTTTGCGCCGAGACCTACGTGGCCCAGCGCGAGAAGATGGGATTTCCACTTCTTAAGAAGTGAGGCGTGTGGCGCGAAGCGCAGGTGAGAAAAATCAAACCATAAACATCGCGCCTTTCTTTTCTTCATGCGACTTGTGCGAGCGAAGTGAGCGGGCGTTGAGCCTTTCATAACGGAGCATTACATGGCTAAGGAAATTTTCCTTGAAATAGGCACCGAAGAGATTCCGGCGGGTTTCCTGCCCAAGGCGATGGCCGACCTGGAGCGCATGGTCCGCAAGGAACTCGAGGCTGCGCGCCTGGAGTTCGGTGACATCAAAACCTTTGCCACGCCACGCCGACTGGCTCTGTCGGTGAGTGCGGTCGCCGAGGACCAGCCGACCCTGCGCACCGAGGCGATGGGGCCGGCCAAGCAGATCGCCTATGACACCGAAGGCAACCCGACCAAGGCGGCGATCGGTTTCGCCCGGGGTCAGGGTGTCGATGTCAGCGCTTTGCAGCTGGTGACCACCGACAAGGGCGATTACCTGTTTATCGAGAAGGAAGAGCCCGGGCGGTCGACAACTCAGCTGTTGACCGAGATCCTGCCGCGTCTGGTGGGGGGACTGACCTTCAAGAAGTCGATGCGCTGGGAAAACCAGGATATCCGCTTCGCCCGGCCGATGCATTGGATCGTCGCCCTCTACGGCGGCAGCGTGGTTCCCTTCACCCATGGCAACCTGGCCAGCGGCAACAAGTCCCGAGGTCATCGCTTCATGGCACCGCAGGAATTTAGCGTGACCGGAATGGCCGATTGGCTGGAAGGCTGTCGCAAGCATTTCGTCACGGCCGACCAGAACGAGCGCAAGGCGACCATTCGCCGCCAGGTCGAGGCGACCGGCCAGGCCGCGGGCGGCAAGGCGGCGATCGATGAAAGGCTTCTTGAAGAGGTGACCTACCTGGTCGAGGATCCGACCCCGCTCTGCGGCACCTTCGAGGAAAAATACCTGCAGCTGCCCCGTGAGCTGCTGGTCACTTCCATGCGTGAGCATCAGCGTTATTTCACCATTGAAGATGCGGCCGGCAAGCTTCTCAACAAGTTCATCACTGTATCCAATACCCGCCCGGAGGATGAGCAGGTCGTCGTCAAGGGCAATGAGAAAGTCATTCGCGCCCGTCTCTCCGACGCCATGTTCTTCTGGGAAGAAGACCAGAAGGTTTCGCTTGCGAGCAACCTTGAGTCCCTCAAGCAGGTGATCTACCAGGCCAAGCTCGGTACCAGCTTCGAGAAGGTTGAGCGCTTCGCGCGGATCGCCAAAGGTCTGGCCGAGCGTTTCGAGCCTGCCGCCGCCAACCTGACCGAGCGGGCCGCCCGGCTGGCCAAGTGCGACCTCGAGACCAAGATGGTTTACGAATTCCCCGAGCTGCAGGGGATCATGGGCCGTGAATACTCACGCATTGAGGGTGAGGAAGCGCGTGTTTCCATCGCTATCTTCGAGCATTACCTGCCGACCGAAGCCGGAGGCGCCTTGCCGTCGGACAATGTTGGCGCCTTCGTCTCCATTGCCGACAAGATCGACACCATCTGCGGCTGTTTCGGCGTCGGCCTGGTCCCGACGGGTTCCGCCGACCCCTATGCCCTGCGCCGCAGCGCCATCGGTGTGCTCAACATCATTCTCGATCGCGGCTACCAGATCAGCATCCCCGCATTGGTCGCGCAGAGCCTCTCTCTGCTGGAGGCCAAGCTGACCCGGCCGCGCGGTGAGGTCGAGGCCGAGGTGGTGGAGTTTATCCGCCTGCGCCTGGCGAACATGCTGACCGGCCGCGGCTTCGCCACCGACCTGGTGGATGCGGTCCTGGCTGCACGCTTCGATGAGCCCGGCGACGCCGTGGCGAGAGTCGAGGCCCTGGCGACCCTCAAGGGGGCAGCTGACTTCGAGCCTCTGGCGGTTGCCTTCAAGCGCGTCGGCAACATCATCAAGGGTGGCGTCGATAGCCCGATCCAGGAAGAACTGTTCGAGGCGGACTGCGAGCGCGCCCTGGCGGCTGCCGTTGCCGCGACCCGCCAGACCGTCGCTGACCAGGTCGACAGGGGCGACTACAGCGGCGCCTTACAGACGATTGCCGGACTGCGCGGTCCGGTCGACGACTTCTTCGACGGCGTCATGGTCATGGCCGATAACGACCGGGTCAGAACCAACCGGTTGGCCCTCTTGACCCAGGTCGCCGCTCTCTTCGCTGACATCGCTGACTTCACACGGATCGCCGCTTAGGAAACTAAGCGGCGGTTTTATTTTGACTAAAAAAGCCGCTAGAAAGCGGCAAAAACTTTATTTATATCAATCTCAAACCGATCTCACTGGGAGGAAACAAAGATGGCAAAGTATGTCTATTTCTTCGGCAAAGGCGCCGCTGAAGGGCGCGGCGACATGAAGAATCTGCTGGGCGGCAAAGGCGCCAACCTGGCCGAAATGACCAGCATCGGCCTGCCGGTTCCGGCCGGATTCACGATCACCACGGAAGTCTGCACCGAGTTCTACAAGAACAACCGCAACTACCCGTCCGGTCTCGAAGAAGAAGTCAATCAGAACCTTGCCCAGGTGGAGCAACTGATGGACAAGAAGTTCGGCGACGCGCAGAACCCGCTGCTGGTTTCGGTGCGTTCCGGCGCACGGGCCTCGATGCCGGGAATGATGGATACGGTGCTCAACCTCGGTCTCAACGACAGCACGGTTCATGGCGTGATCGCCCAGAGCGGCGACCCCCGCTTTGCCTACGATTCCTACCGGCGCTTCATCCAGATGTACTCCAACGTCGTGCTCAACCTGGACGGCGACATCCTCGAACACCTCCTCGAAAAGATGAAGCACGACCGCGGTGTCACAGAAGATACCGCCCTGACGGCCGACGACCTCAAGACCCTGGTCGGCCTCTTCAAGAACAAGGTCAAGGAAGAGCTCGGCCGCGAGTTTCCCATGGACCCCAAGGAACAGTTGTGGGGTGCCATCGGCGCCGTCTTCAACTCCTGGATGAATGCCCGCGCCATCACCTACCGCCGCCTCAACAACATCCCCGCCGAGTGGGGCACCGCGGTCAACGTGCAGTCGATGGTGTTCGGCAACATGGGAGACGATTGCGCCACCGGCGTCGCCTTCACCCGCGATCCGTCTACCGGCGAGGATTATTTCTACGGCGAGTACCTGGTCAATGCCCAGGGCGAGGACGTGGTCGCCGGCATCCGCACCCCGCAGCCGATCAACAAGGCCAAGCACCAGCCGGGCGACCTGCCGGCCATGGAAGACGTGCTCCCCGATTGCTACGAGCAGCTGGTCAAGATCCGCGCCATTCTCGAGAAGCACTACAAGGATATGCAGGACATCGAGTTCACCATCGAGAAGCACAAGCTCTACATGCTGCAGACCCGCAACGGCAAGCGCACCGCCAAGGCGGCAGTGAAAATCGCCGTCGACATGGTCGCCGAAGGGCTGATCACCGAGAAGGAAGCGGTTATGCGCGTGGCCCCGGAGCAGCTCGACCAGCTGCTGCACCCCTCCCTCGATCCCGCTGCACCGAAGAAGGTGGTTGCCAAGGGGCTGCCGGCCTCGCCAGGAGCAGCCTGCGGCCAGGTGGTCTTCTCCGCCGACGAAGCCGAGGAAGCCGCCAAAATCGGTCTCAAGGTGATCCTGGTGCGCGTTGAGACCAGCCCCGAGGATATCCACGGCATGCACGCCGCCCAGGGGATTCTCACCGCCCGTGGCGGCATGACCTCCCACGCGGCGGTGGTCGCACGCGGCATGGGCAAGAGTTGCGTCGCCGGCTGCGGCGATATCAAGGTCGACTACGTCAACCAGCAGTTCACCGCCCGCGACGGCAAGGTCTTCAAAAAGGGTGATGTGATCACTCTCGATGGCTCCACCGGTGAGGTGATGCAGGGCGAGGTGCCGACGGTCCAACCTGAGCTGACCGGCGAATTTGGCCAGCTGATGGCCTGGGTCGATGGCATCCGCCGCCTGCGTGTGCGCACCAACGCCGACACGCCCCACGATGCGCAGGTGGCCCGCGACTTCGGTGCCGAGGGGATCGGCCTCTGCCGCACCGAGCACATGTTCTTCGAAGGCGACCGCATTTCGGCGGTCCGCGAAATGATCCTGTCGGCGGATCTGGATGGGCGTAAACGGGCGCTGGCAAAAATCCTGCCGATGCAGAAAGGTGACTTCCTCGGCCTGTTCCAGGTCATGAAGGGGCTGCCGGTGACAATTCGCCTACTCGATCCGCCGCTGCACGAGTTCCTGCCGCACACCGATGCCGAGATCGAGGCGTTGGGCAAGGAAATGAAGGTGCCGGTTCAGGTGCTCAAGGCAAAGGTCGAATCGCTCCACGAGTTCAACCCGATGCTCGGCCATCGCGGCTGCCGCCTGGCGATCACTTACCCTGAAATCTACGATATGCAGGTCCAGGCGATCATGGAAGCGGCTTGCGAACTGATCAAAAACGAGGGTTACACCATTGTTCCCGAGATCATGATTCCGCTGGTCAGCGAGGTGAAGGAACTGGCAATCCTGCGTGCCAACGCCATCCGCTTGGCCGACGAGGTGATTGCCCGCTACGGCGTCAAGGTCAACTACCTGATAGGCACCATGATCGAACTTCCCCGTGCGGCGCTGACAGCTGATGCCATTGCTAAAGAGGCAGAATTCTTCTCCTTTGGTACCAACGATCTGACCCAGACCACCTATGGCCTGTCCCGCGACGATGCAGGCAAGTTCCTGCCCATCTATGTCGAGCAGGACATTTACCCGAACGATCCCTTCGTTGCCATCGACCAGGAGGGGGTCGGTCGGCTGGTAAAGATGGGCTGCGAACTCGGCCGTCAAACCCGCCCCGATATCAAGCTCGGCATCTGTGGTGAGCATGGCGGCGAAGCCAGTTCGGTGAAGTTCTGCCACCGCATCGGTCTCGACTACGTCTCCTGTTCGCCGTTCCGTGTGCCGATCGCGCGTCTCGCTGCGGCGCAGGCGGTGCTGGAAGAAAGTTAAGCCTTGCAAAGCTTGTTGTGAAATCAAGAGCCTTCGACCACAATCGATGGCTCTTGCTTTTTACCCGATTGGCAAAACCAGCACAAAACCGCTGGACACCTTTGTTCCTTCGCATGACGGTTATACATTGCGCAGGCTGATCAAAAGCTTATGCAGCCCCGCTGTTCAAGGATGAATTCGGGCCTCCCGATTCACGGTGCTGTCGTTGATGACGTCTCTACAAAAAGTTTTCCATTACGCCAGTAACACCGAATTCCTCCGTTATCTCTGGGCCGGTAGCCTGACCTTTCTTACTGATTTCCTGATCCTGATTGTCCTCACAGAGCTCGTCGGCATCAACTACCTGTGGTCTAACCTGGCGGCGGTCTCTGTTGGTATGCTTTTGGGGTCCCTGCTCTGTATAAACTGGGTCTTCCAGAATCGTCGCTATACCCGTGTTGCCCAAGAGTTTCGCCTCTTTGTTCTGATCTGCATTGCTGGTATCTTACTAAATGAGGCTCTTTTGTGGGCGTGTGTTGAATTTGGCAAGACCCATTACCTGGTCGCGAAAGTTATAGTTTCGGCTGTGGTCTTTGTGATTAATTTTTGTCTGAAAAAAATGATACTCTTTTGCCGCTGATTCCGCTCAGAGGAGAACACTCTGAGTAGACGGGTGCTTTAGAACCAGAGAGGCCAAAATGAAAGCAATCCTGCAAACCTGCAACGACATTGAAAACCGGGTTGGCGAAATCTACCAGCAACTTGTGAATCACCCCGACGCCAGCGCTGAACAGCGCGAGATCTGGCAGGACATGCCGCATGACGCATTGTGCCATGCGCATCGGATTCGCCTGGCGGCTGACCGGTTGGAGATGGCCGGGATAAAAGAGTGCGGCGTGACCGACCTAGAAGTGCAGGGTGTGTTTGACCGGGCCGACGAGATCTTTCACGATGCCCAGGCCGGCACCCTGTCCCTCGATGAAGCGATCTATGCCTCGGTGGAACTGGAAGATGTTTTCATGAAGGCTCACCTGGTGCTTGCCAATGCGGGCGGTCAGCCGGCTCTGCAGACCATGTGCAAGACGCTGGCCGAAGCGGATCGAGAGCACACCACCCGGTTCAACGCCTCTCTTGACCGTATGCAGGATGGTTCCGGACTGGTGTTTGACGATGGCGATCCCGCGTCATGAAAATCGTCGTCCTCGATGGTTATGCTCTCAACCCGGGGGACCTCTCCTGGGACCGCCTGGCCGACCTGGGCGAACTGGTCGTCTTTGACCGGACTCCGGCAGAACTGACTCTTGCACGTGCGGCCGGGGCTGATATCCTGATCCCCAACAAGGTGGTGCTGGGAGCGACTGAATTGGCTGCTTTGCCAGGTTTGCGCTACATCGGCGTGTCGGCCACCGGCGTCAACATCATTGACTTGGACGCTGCCCGTCAACGCGGCATCGTCGTCACCAATATCCCCGCTTACAGCACGCCGTCAGTGGCCCAGCATGTCTTTGCCCTGCTGCTGGAACTGGCTCGTGGGGTCGGCCGGCACGACGGGCGGGTCCGGCAGGGCGCCTGGACGCGCTGCCCGGATTTTTCCTTCTGGGAGACACCCCAGGTTGAACTGACCGATAAGGTTTTCGGGATCGTCGGTTACGGCGACATCGGCCGCGCCGTGGCGCGTATTGCTGTGGCCTTCGGCATGCGGGTCCTGGTGCATACACGCACACCCGGTCAGTCGGCCAATGCCGAAATCTCTTTTGTCGGTCTCAACGAGCTGCTCGCCGCAGCCGATGTCGTCAGCCTGCACTGTCCGCTCTCTCCGCAAACGGACAGGCTGATGAACACCGAACGCCTGGCCATGATGAAAAATTCGGCTTACCTGATCAATACCGGTCGGGGGCAATTGATCGATGAGGCCGCTCTGGCGGCAGCGTTGCGGAACGGCGAGATCGCCGGGGCCGGCCTGGACGTCCTGGCCAAAGAGCCGCCGCCGGCCGACAACCCGCTGCTGCAAGCCCCGAACAGTTTCATCACTCCGCACCTGGCTTGGGCCACGCTTGCGGCACGGCAGCGCTTGATGGATACGATGGTTGCCAATGTCCGGGCTTTTCTTGACGGGCATCCACAGAACCAGGTCAATTAAAGTCAGGAACGCGGGACGAGGGACACGTAAAGACCGATGAAATTCAATGCCCTGCATGGTTGGAATTTATTGCCTGCGGATGCAGTCCTGTTGCAGCACCAGCTGGCCGTGCTGGTTTCTCTGCATGATGCCACTCCCGGGTCGATAAAGCTCGTTGCTGGGGTCGATGTCTCTTACCGGCGTAGCGGCGGGCAATTCCATGCGGCCGTGGTGGTCCTTGACTATGCCACCATGGCCATTCTCGAGACTGTCACGGCGAGCGGTAAGATCGATTTCCCCTACGTTCCCGGTTTGCTTTCATTCCGCGAGTTGCCGATCCTCCTGCAGGCCTTTCGCAAACTCGAGACGATCCCCGACGTGGTCCTGGTCGATGCTCAGGGGATCGCCCACCCGCGCCGGTTGGGGCTGGCCAGTCACCTCGGCCTGTGGCTCGAACTGCCGACGATCGGCTGCGCGAAAAGCCGCCTTTGCGGCGAGGGTACGGAACCGCGCATGGCAAGGGGGGCATGGACGCCGCTGCGCGATGCCGGGGAGGATATCGGTCGGGTGGTCAGAACGAAGGATCGTGTGCGGCCGCTGTATATTTCGCCGGGGCACAAAACCGACCTCCAGTCGGCCTGCGACATCGTCCTGAACTGCAGCCGTGGCTACCGGTTGCCGGAGCCGACTCGCCAGGCACACCTTTTGAGCAACCGGATCAGGCAGGAACAGGAGGCGCGTGGCGGTTAGCGCGTGGCGTGAAAAAGATCAGGCGACGGTAACAGACAGGGTGCCGACCTGCTCGATGGAGGCCTCGAGGTGATCACCGCTGCAGATACGGCCGACTCCTGACGGTGTCCCGGTCAGCAGGATATCACCCTCTTCCAGGGTGAAATAGGTGGACACCGCAGCGATCAGCTCCGCGATCGGCAGCATCATGTCGCCAGTATTGCCGTTCTGGCGCACTGCGCCGTTTACGGTTAGCTTGAGCTGCAGATTTTGCGGATCGGTCACCTGGTCTTTTATCACGAAGGCTGAAAGCGGGCAGGAGGTATCGAAGGCCTTGGCGATTTCCCAGGGCAGGCCCTTCTCCTTTTGCGTGTTTTGCACATCCCGGAGCGTCAGGTCCAGGGCAACGGCGTAACCGGCAACGTGAGCATCCGCCTGCGCAGCGCTGATGTCTTTGGTCTTTTTGCCGATCAAAACGGCAAGTTCGATTTCGTGATGGCAGTCGCTGGAATACGGGGGAATGACCACCGTTCCCCCTGAGGCAAGGATGGCGTTGGCCGGCTTCATGAAGATCACCGGCTTGTCAGGGGGCTTGTTGCCCAGTTCTTTGATGTGTTCGGCGTAGTTGCGGCCGATGCAGACGATCTTGCCGACCGGGATATCGTGACCGTTAAGTTTTACCGTATGCATGTTGTGCCCTCCATGAAGTAGTTTGGGATTGGCGACGACAGAATATAGAATACAGCTTACAGAATACAGCGCAATTAAGTCTTCGCCGGAAATTTTGTGGTGGCCATGTGCTACAATATGGCGATTTTTCGGGGGACGAAAAGCAAGGGTGAAAAAGTTCAACGCAAGGATGCCAATAAAAATACTCAGGATGCAATTGCAACGCCTGTGATTACGGGCTATGGTCTGCTTGTCGGCAGCTCTCAGCCTTCGTCCTTTGCGTCGTTGCGGCGGTTTTTTCGCCTGGTACCCGTGTAACGGGAATCCTGCTGTTTGAGCTTTAGACGCTGTTTTGAATGAACGGGAAACCCGATGCTCCTGCCGATCGGCGATGTTCCAAATCCCAAAACGACCCCTTATGTCAACTGGCTGTTGATCGGGATCAATGTCGCCGTGTTCCTGGCCGTCACGCTCCCCTTGAGCATGACGCGTCCCGATCTCAACGATCCGGCTTTACTGGACTACCTGAATATCCTCGGTGCCCACGGCAACTGGCCGGTGCAGCTGATTTATGATCACGTCTCCGCCTATGACCTGGTGGTTTTCAAATATGGCTTCCGACCGGCCAAATTCTCTCTTCTACACATGTTCACAGCGATGTTCCTGCATGCCGGCTGGCTGCATCTGGCCGGCAACATGCTGTTTCTGTGGATTTACGGCGACAATGTTGAACACCGCCTCGGCCATGTCGGTTATCTTTTGGCCTACCTGGGTTCCGGCCTGATCGCCACGCTCTTTTTCTGCATGTTCGTGCCCCATTCGCAAGTCCCGATGATCGGTGCCTCGGGGGCGATCTCCGGTGTGCTTGGCTTCTATTTTTTGTGGTTCCCGCGCAACCGGATCAAGGTCTTCGTCTTTCTCTTTCCGTTGATCATGACCACTGTGCTGATCCCATCACGCATCGTGCTCGGGGTTTATCTGGTCATCGATAATGTCCTGCCTTTCCTGATGACGTCTGCTGAAGGGGGTGGCGTCGCCCACGGCGCACATATCGGCGGGTTCCTGGCCGGACTCGGCATCGCTCTGGCTATCGATCGCCTGCCGGGCTTGCTGCGCATGAAAGAAACCCTTCCCAAGGTCAGCCGCAAGCGGGCCAGCCTGGTGGATGCGGTGACCGATATCGTGCGTTCCGTCGACCGCGGCGATCTGGCCCATGCCGCTACCCGCTTCGCCCAGCTGGACAGCCGCGCCCAGCGTGGCCAGTTGTCGACCCATAATGTTGTGGCCATAGGCGAATCCCTGCTGGCCAGTGGCGAGTCGGACGAGGCCTTGACCGTCTTCCGACGTCTGATTGCCGAGCGCCCCGGCGATAAGGGCCTTGACCGCGCCTACCTGGGAGCGGGTCGCGCCATGCTGCTCAAGGACCGTTGCGAAACCGCCGCCTGGCATTACTTTTTGGCCGCCATCGATTTGGCGCAGACGCCCGAAATCGCTGCAGAGGCCCGGCGTTATCTGCGGATGATCGAGGACGAAACGAAGTGACAAGCGGCGCGTGGCGCGAAGAATCTAATAATCAAACCCTGGGTGAGCTGCCCCTGCCGGCAGCTCCAGGTCAGATCCACAATACGCATCAAGAGGGCCCAGGTGTGTCGCATCGCTCGCTACGTGTCACCTTGGACGCTGTCAGGCATGTACGATTATTTCCCCTATGATTATCCTTTATACCGCCCGCCGAGCGAGGCGCGCAGCCAGATCTTCCAGATCACACTGGGCTGCTCCCAGAATCACTGCACCTTCTGCGGGATGTACAAGACCAAGCGCTTCAAGCTGCGCTCTGTTGCCGAGGTCAGCGTGGAACTCGCTAGAATTCCGCTTGCCCACCGGAGAGATGTGCAGCGGGTCTTTTTGGCTGATGGTGACGCACTGGTTTATCCGCAGGCAGGCTTGGTGGAAATCCTTGATCTTTTGGCCGTCAATCTCCCCAACCTGACCCGGGTCGGCATCTATGCATCGCCGAACAGCCTGAACAGCAAGTCTGTGGCAGAGCTGTCCTTGTTGAGGGACAAGAAGCTGCGGATTCTCTACTTCGGACTGGAAAGTGGTGACGCGCAGACCTTGTCTGCAGTGGAGAAGGGGTTCTCGCCTGCCGTTATGCTCGACCTGTGTCGCAAGGCCCAGCAGGTGGGGCTGAAATTGTCAGTGACGGCGATCCTCGGCCTGGCGGGCCAGGAGCGCAGCCGGGAGCATGCCCGGGCGACGGCACGCTGGATCACTGAACTCTCCCCGGAATACTTTTCTCTGCTGACCATGTTCCAGCGTCACAACGATGATTTTCTGCGTTCGATCACGTTGCAGACCAACGGCGGCATCATCTCAGAAGCCCTGGAAATCGTCCGTCACCTCAACCCGAAAAAAACCATTCTGCGCTCAAACCACGTGTCCAACATCCTCAATCTAGCCGGGTCCTATCCCAAGGATCGGGACAAACTCATCGCCCAGGCGGAACACGCGCTGGTGCTGGCTCAGCAGCATCCGCAATGGTTCAACCAGGTGCCGGATTATTCTGAAGGGGCCTTTTAAAACACGGGTCGCGTGACGCGTCCCGCCGGGCGCTGCCAGCTTAAAAAGGAAAGAGCAGGGGGATCAGCAGGGTCGCGATAATCCAGACCATGATGTTGAGCGGTGCGCCGACCTTGGTGTAGTCCAAGAACTTGTAGCCGCCCGGGCCCATGACCAAGGCATTCGACTGGTGGCTGATCGGTGTCATGAAGCACATCGAGGCGGCTATGGCGACAGCCATGAAGAATGGTCGCGGCGAAACGGCCATGTCTATGGCGGCGTTATAGGCGATTGGTGCCACCAGAACGGCTGCGGCCGCATGACTCATGACTTCGGTCAGGCAGAAGGTGATCAGAAAGACAGCGCCAAGCACCATCCATGGGCCGTAGGAGCCAACCCCGCCGATAATCAAGTCGGCAAGCATTTTCGCTGCACCACTGTTTTCCATGGCGTGGCCGAGGGGCAGGGTGCCGGCAATCAGCAGGATAATCGGCCAGTCGATACTGTTGTAGGCCTCCTTGATCGTCAGGCACTTGGTCATAATCATGACCATGGTGCCAAGGGTGGCGGCGATCACGATCGGCGCCATGCCGGTCACACTCATCAGGATGACCCCGGCCATTGTTGCCATGGCAATCGGTGCCCGCCTGGGACGATAAGGAACCGGATCAACCCCGCCAAGGACCAGGAACCCGTGACCCTGGGCGAGATGGCGCACTTTCTGCTCGGGGCCCTGCAGCAGCAGCACGTCGCCAAACCGCAGGGTCACGTGGTCGACCTTACGGACCACGGGGGCGCCGCTGCGCCAGATGGCCAGCACGGTCAGCCCGTGGGTGTCGGCAAAGCGCTCCTGGCGCAGGGTCTTGCCGACCATGTCGCTGGTCGAAGTCAGAGAGGCTTCAACTACGACGATTTCTTGTTCCGGGATGCCGGGCAGGGGGTTGTCACGCTCGGGCACCATGGCCAACCCCTTCTCCTTCTTAACTTTGAGAATCCCTTGGGGATCTCCTTCCAGGAAGAGGATGTCGCCCGCATAGAGCTTGCGATTGCGTTTTGGTTGGGGAATTTTCCGCCGGTCACGCAGCAGGGCGCGAACCTTCATGTTAAGTTCACTCTCGAGCAGGCTCTGGCTGATGGTCTTGCCATGCAGCGGCGAGCCTTCGAGAATCTCTACCTCGGTGATGTATTCCTTGACCTGGTACGCTTCGGTGAGGGTGCCAGCCTTGCGTACTGGCAGTAGTTTGTAGCCGATCAGGGCCATGTAGGCGATTCCGCAGGCCAGCAGGATAATGCCGAGAGGTGTGAAATCGAAGATCCTGAAGCCTTGCCCGGTATATTCCTGCAGCAGGGTGTTTATCAGGATGTTGGGCGGGGTGCCGATCATGGTGCAGACGCCGCCGAGGAGCGAGCCGAAAGCCAGCGGGATGAGGAGCTTGCTGGCCGGCAGCTTGGTCCTGCGGGCCATGGTGATGACGACCGGCATGAGGACTGCGGTTGCGCCAATATTGTTGATGAAGGCGGAAAAAAAAGCCACTGTTCCCATGATCGAGGCCGTCATGAGCGCCTGGCTGTGACCGGTTATGCGGATCAGGTGCTCGCCAAGCGTGGAAATTGCTCCGGTATGGGAGATTCCGGCGCCGAGGACGAACATGGCGGCCACGGTGATGACAGCAGGGTTGCTGAATCCGGAAAAGGCCTCCTCGGGAGTGACCAGGCCGGTCAGGCCCACGGCTAGGAGCACCATGAGGCTGACCATGTCCATGGGGATCCATTCCGTGGCGAAAAGGATGATGGCGATCAGTAGGATCAGAAGCGTGAGGGTGATTTCCATGGCCATCCTGGTAGAGGTTGGATGTGAGAGGCCGATTGGATCTGTCGATATGACTGAATACTATTCTACTGAAGATCGCCTTAAGCTCAAGTGTTGAAGGCTTCTGCGGCGTTACGGGGGGCAGGATTGGCAAGAATTGCCGCAATCAGGGCGATGCCGGCGGCGCCGGCCCGATAGGCCTCGACTGCTCTTGATGGGGTCATGCCGCCGAGGGCGAAGACAGGCAAGGGACTGCTGCTACAGGCTTCCGCCAGAGCCTGAACCCCTTGCGGCGGTCCGAAAGCGGCTTTTGAGGGGGTGGCGTAAACCGGCCCGAAAGTGACGAAGTCGGCGCCCTGCCCGGTAGCGCGCTGGATGTCGGCAAGGCAATGTGTGGAAACCCCTATCAGCATGTCCGGTCCGGTGATTTGCCGCACGATTTCGATCGGCAGGGAGTGCCCGCCGAGGTGTACGCCGTCGGCTTGCACGGCCAGGGCCAGGTCGATTCGGTCGTTGATCAGCAGGCGGGCGCCATAGAGACGGGAGAGGTTGCGCAGTTCTCTTGCGAGAGGCAATAACTCGGCTGCGGACAGATCTTTCTCGCGCAGCTGCACCGCGTTGACACCGCCTTGAAGCGCGGCCTCGACTGCAGAGAGGAGCGTATGCCCAGCGGCAACCTGGTTGCGGTCGGTAATCAGGTATAGGTTGAAGTCAATTGACATAAAAAACGTGGCGCGTTGTGCGTGGCGCGGGAAACATGAAAACCAAATAGCGAGTCAAGGCGGCCACCACCTGCCTCATTCTCATCAAATGTTGCGTTGACGGTAGTGCCATAGAAACGCGTTCTTTTCTCTGCATATATGTTGCCGTTTCTTATCGCCGCTCGCTACGCTCCAAGTTTTTCTCCCCCGTTGAACGGTCGAGAAAGGCTTCGTCCCAGTCCTTCCAGATCGGATCGTAGCCGTGCGCGCGCAGGACTGCGGCAATTTCCGCCGGCGTGCGGTCGTCATCGATGGCAAACTGTTCGGTGGCGGACCCTTGGTCGGCATAGCCACCCGGTGCGGTGCACGAACCGGCGCTCATCTGGGTGATGCCAAGGGGCAGCAGGTTGTCGCGCAGAGCAGCACTCTCCCGGGTGGAAAGCACTAGGCCGGCATCATGCAGGAGCAGGCGCATGGCACACATCAGCTGGACGAATTGCCGGTCGGAGACCGGGTTAGGCGGCTGGAACCCGCCCTCGGCCGGGCGCAGGCGCGGGAAGGAGACGGTCAGCAGGGTGCGCCAGTAGTGGTGGGCCAGGTAGCGGCCGTGCAGGCCGGCAAAAAAGGCCTCACTGCGGAAGTTGCCCAGGCCGAGAAGGAAACCCAGGCCGATCCGGCGCAGGCCGGCGGCGCCGCCACGCTCGGGGGTCTCCAGGCGGAAGCGGTAGTCCCGCTTGCGGCCGGTGGGATGCAAATGGGCGTAAAGTTCAGGGTCGTAGGTCTCCTGGTAGATGGTCAGGGCATCGATCCCGGCATTGACCATCTCCTGATAGCCGTCGGTTTCCATCGGGTAGACTTCGATGCCGATCGAGGAAAAGAGCGGCCGGATGCGTTGTGCCGCTGCCGCGATAAAATCGTTGCCGATCCGTCCCGGCGCTTCGCCGGTCAACAGCAGAATATGTCGAAAGCCCTGGTTGTGCAGGATTTGTGCGTCCTGCTCGATCTCGTCGAGGGTCAGGGTGCGGCGCGGGACCTTGTTGTGAACTGAAAAGCCGCAATAAAGACAACCGTTGTGGCATTCATTGGACAGATAGATTGGCGCATAGAGCAGGACGGTGCGCCCGAAGCGACGCAGGGTAATCGCATGCGCCTTCTGGGCCATCTCTTCAAGAAAAGCGTCGGCGGCTGGTGACAGCAGGGCCATGAAGTCGCGGTTGTCGAGATGCTCAGCGGCCAGTGCGCGCTGCACATCCGTTACGCTCATCGCCTCGATGTCGGCCACCACTTGCTTTGGGTCGTACTGCTGGATAACGTCGTAGAAACTCATAAGCTGTTCTAAGGGAATACAGAATACAGGAGACAGAAGGGAAGAGAACCTCGCGCAATGAAGACGGTCTCCTTACTTCTGTAGCCTATATGCTGTCTCCTGACTCCTCTTTATTTCTCTCGCAAAAAACCGGTCAGCGGACTGCTCGCCTCGGCCTTGTCCTGTTGCTTGCCGAGGCCAGCGAGATAGGCTTCGCGGCCGGCTTCGACGCCTTTTTTGAAGGCTGTGCCCATGGCCCCCGGGTCGCGGGCCACGGCCAGAGCGGTGTTGACCAGAACTGCGTCGGCACCCATCTCCATCGCTTCTGCGGCATGGGAGGGCGCTCCCAGCCCGGCATCGACCACCACGGGGACGATCGCCTGTTCAATGATGATGGCAATATTGTCGCGGGTGCGCAGCCCCTTGTTGGTGCCGATCGGCGCGCCGAGCGGCATGACCGTCGCTGTGCCAGCTTCCTGCAGGTGTTTGGCCAGCACCGGGTCGGCGTTGATGTATGGCAGGACTATAAAGCCTTCCTTGACCAGGATTTCCGCTGCTTTCAATGTTTCGATCGGGTCCGGCAGCAGGTAGTAAGGGTCCGGTGTAACCTCGAGCTTGACCCAGGGCTCGCAGCCGGCCGCACGGGCGATGCGGGCGAGACGGACCGCCTCCTCGGCATCACGGGCGCCGCTGGTGTTAGGCAGCAGCAGGTAGCGCTTGGGGTCGATATGCCTGAGCAGGCTGTCTTGCGGGTTGTCGATATCCACTCGGCGCAGGGCCACGGTGACGATCTCACTGCCGGAGCCTTCTATGGCTGCCACCATCGCCTCATTTGACGAAAACTTGCCGGTCCCGACCATCAGGCGTGATGTGAAAGACCTTCCGGCTATAACCAATGTATCCATTTCAACCCCTAGGGAAAGGACCGCAGGATACGGAATGCGGAACCCGAAAAGCCCTTGACTCTTCTCGTTCCCCGTTCCGCGTCCAGTGTTCCGTGTTTATCCGCCGCCGACGAAGTGAATCACTTCAAGGGTGTCGCCGTTGTGCAGACTTGTCTCTGCGAGCCGCTGGCGCGGCACTATGTTGTTATTATGTTCCACCACGACCTGCATGCAGTCGAGGCGTAACTGGTCGAGTAGCTCCTGGATGCTGATGCCTTTCGGCAATGTGCGGGTTTTACCGTTGAAGATGATGTCCATCGTTTACGCCTTGTCAATGACAGGATCATGCCCAAGCAGCAGGCGTAGCACAGCGTTGGCCTGGTGATGGGCGGCGACGCCGACGCGGGGCGCCATCAGCCCGGTTCCGGGGGCCGCAGCGGTTGTCCCGTCGCCGCAGAGGTAAAGATTGTTGGCGACCCGCTGGGTCTGGACGCTGTTGGCCGGTCCATACCCCGCCATACCTGAGCCGGTTATGATCGGGCGGTCCGGGAATCGGGCTGCGAAGGTTTCGACCAGCATGACCTTCTGTTCGGCGAGGTCGAACGCCTCCACTAGGATTTGCGCATGCCCGAATATTTCGGTGATGTTGGCCGTTGTCAGGCGCAGATGGCAGGCGGTCAGACGTACATGCGGATTAATGCGCACCAGCGTGTCACGCAGGGCATAAACCTTGGGTAGGCCGATCTGGTCGATGAAATACTGTTGCCGGTTCAGGTTGGACGGCTCGACGATGTCGAAGTCGGCTATGATCAGATGGCCGATGCCGGTCCGGGCCAGGGCGATGGCGATGGCCGAGCCAAGGCCGCCGACCCCGGCGATGCCGATGGTCGCCTGTTTGACCCGTTCATGTACGCCAGGCGTATGGCGGGCGGTCAGCAGGGCGTCAAGTTCGCCGGCCTCGGGAATCTCGCCGCGCCGGATAAGGACGACGTGGTCGCCGTTCTGTAGCAGCGTGTCTGCAGCGGCGGGAAAGCCGTTGATGATCAACAGGTCCGCGTCATTCTTGATGCGGTCCCTGACCGCGCCGACCGTTTCGTCCGCTCCGGCAGTATAGTTCTGTTCGTTGACTTTGATCTGCATAAAACACCAAGAGCCGCACATGGCGGCTCTTCTCGGTTGAATGTCCGAAAATTGCGCCGCTTCCCTACGCCGGCATAACCCGGATCAGGTTCAAGGGGTCATCTGTCGCGCAGACTCTCAGTAGAAACTACTCCCCCAGGGCGTTAAACTTACTTTTTACTTGCAGCAGAAGATTATCAGGCTCCTTCATGCCCAGTCAACTGGAAACCCGCCTTTTCAGTTGTCTTGCCGCCTTGGTTCAACTAGGATATGTCCAATTTGAAGCTGCCAACGAGACCTTAGGTTTGACCGGTAATTGATCTGGGGACACAATTCTCCCTTGGCCCATGTGACAGGAAAATCTGATGTGAAAGGATCCGGCGGATGAGCATTTCCAACCGCTTTCGTGATATTGCCAAAGACGTTGCTGCTTTTCGTCTTCAGCTAAAGAGCTGTGACACCTCTGCAGAACCTGGCGCCCGGGTTGTCAAGAAGGCCAGCAAAGTCTTGGAAGAATGGGTTGAACAGGTCGGCGAAATCCCGCGCATGCGCCTTGAATTCGAGTTGACGCCGATCCTGATGAAGGCTCATGACAGCCTTGACAAGGCGCGTTTGATCTTCGAGGAGACGGATCTTGAAGCACAGGCTGACGCGGCCTGGCAGCTGCAGCAGAAAATCTACCGCCTGCTCAACGATCTATAGTTTCCGCAAACTTTCCCAAACGTTACATCCTTTTGATGGCTGCCTGCCACTGCTCGAGCAAACTTTCACGCCAGCGGCAGCCGGCCTGCGGCGTGAAGCATCGTTCTTCCTGCCAGCTTGCGGCCAACTCCTGCGTGTCGTTCCAGAATCCGATGGCTAGCCCGGCCAGCATCGCCGCGCCGAGGGCCGTGGTTTCCACCGTCTCCGGTCTGGAAACAGGCCGGTTGATGAGGTCGGCCTGCATCTGCATCAGCAGGTTATTCTGGGCCGCACCACCGTCCACCTTGAGGATCGAGCCGGGCGCGCCACGGTCGTCGGCCATCGCCATGACCAGATCGTGAATCTGCAGGGCGATCCCTTCGAGGGTTGCGCGGGCCAGGTGGGCGGCTGTCGTGCCGCGGGTCAGGCCGGTGATCTGGCCGCGTACCTCGTTGCGCCAGTGCGGCGCGCCCAACCCAGTCAAGGCCGGGATAAAGACCACGCCGGCGCTGTCGGGAACCTGCTGTGCCAGGGCCTCGATGTCGCCGGAGCTTTTGATCAGCCCCATGCTGTCGCGCAGCCACTGCACGGCGGCGCCGGCAATGAAGGCGCTGCCTTCGAGAGCGTAGCTGGTCTGGCCGTTAATTTGCCAGGCCACCGTCGTCAAAAGGCCATGCTTGCTCGGCAATGGGGTGGCGCCGATGTTCTCCAGGATGAACGCCCCGGTGCCGTAGGTGCATTTCGTTTGCCCGGCAGCGAAACAGGCCTGACCGAAGAGGGCGGCCTGCTGGTCGCCGGCCATGCCGGTAATCGGTATACCGTCGGGGAGAAAATCGAGCCCGGCTGTTTTGCCGTACAGCTGCGATGACGAAGCGATGTCCGGAAGCAATGCACGAGGTACGCCGAGCGGTTCCAGCAGCGCATCGTCCCACTGCAAGGTCGTCAGGTCCATCAAGAGTGTTCGCGAGGCATTCGAAACATCTGTGACATGGGCTTTGCCACCGGTCAGACGCCAGACCAGGAAGCTGTCGATGGTGCCGAAGGCCAGGTGCCCCGCTTCAGCCCTGCTCCTGGTCTCGACAGATTCCTCGAGGAACCAGGTCAGCTTGGTGCCGGAAAAGTAAGGGTCGAGGACCAGGCCGGTTTGCCGGCGATAGGTTTCTTCAAACCCCTGGTGTTTTAACCTTTGACAGATGTCCGCGCTGCGACGACACTGCCAGACGATGGCGTTGGCAACCGGGCGGCTGTCTCTGCGCTCCCAGAGCAGGGTAGTCTCGCGCTGGTTGGTGATGCCGATGGCCTGGATTTGGCCCGTCGCCGTGCCCGTTGCTGCAAGCAGTTCCATGATCGCGCTGCGCACCGACAGCCAGATTTCTTCCGGGTCGTGTTCCACCCAGCCGGGTTTGGGGAAGTGCTGAGGGAACTCGACGGTGTGTCGGCCGTGAATACGCAGATCGTGTCCAACCAGCAGTGCAGTCGTGCCAGTGGTTCCCTGGTCTATGGCCAGAATGTAGCTGATCATTTCGTCCTCTAATATCAGTTGTAGATATCAAGTGGTTTTAAGCCTGTTGCCTTCATTATGAAAAAATAAGAGAAGGGAAAGCAACGTGCGAATGGATTTGATTTGAGAGCATACTCTATCTTTCAGATCCAAAAACTAATGTCTCGATAGTCCTTGTGGCATGGCCTTTAACGTTGATTGGAACCTTTTCTTCATTTTTGCAAAACAGATTATGAATGTGACTTCGACATTTTATCGCTATAATACGGCGTAGGTGGGTTTACAAAATGTTATCATAAAAAACTTAACGAGTGGGGCGAGTCAGTGAGCCTCTGGAAAGGCAGGTTTAATTGGAAGACAAGAAGCAGAATGAAGTCAAACTGGAGATCCAACTTGATGAGGATTTGGCCCAGGGGGTATATGTTAATCTTGCGGTTGTCAATCACAATGAGTCAGAATTTGTTGTTGACTTTATTTTTGTACAACCTCAGGCACCTAGAGCGAAAGTGCGTTCAAGGGTGATTATGTCTCCCCAGCATGCCAAGCGTTTTGTTACTGCCCTCCAGGAAAATATCGGCCGTTATGAGAAGAGCTTTGGCTTGATCTCTGTAAATCAGCATGCTGAGGATTCTTCTGCAGGACAGTACCATTAGGAAGGCCTTTGTGTCGGAATTCTCGCCTCAAGGGCAGAGGCTGTCCCCCTTTTCCCCTGCTCTAGTGTTGCGCTGAAGACAAACAGAATTTAGACTGATAAAGACTCTTGTTCAGCCGGAATTTAGTAATAACCCTTGGGCGGCTCATGTTCGCCGTATCCAACCTTCCCGAGGTGAAGAGTTTTATCCGCTGTGTCTATCAATACAAAAGTGCTTCCTGATGACCCGAATTGATCGTCGAACCTTTATCCGCAAGAGCCTTAAAACTGCCCTTGCCGCTTCGGCTGCAGGCTGTTTGCCTGCTCTCGAGTTGCTCCCTCTGCCCGCATGTGCCAGAGAAACTCCACCTCTGGCGGTGCGCAAGGGGGCGGAGGTGCCTCTCCTGGTGCGAGAGACCGTGGCTGCCTTGGGCGGTATGGATCGTTTTGTCCGGCCGGGTGACATTGTTGTTGTCAAGCCGAACATCGGCTGGGATCGTACCGTGGAGTTAGCGGCCAATACCCACCCTGAAGTTGTCAAGACCCTGGTGCAACTCTGCCTCGAAGCCGGTGCGAAATTTGTCCGTATTTTCGACCGTTCCTGCAATGATGAGAGACGCTGTTATACACGGAGTGGCATCCGTGATGCCATCGAAAAGATCAGGTCAGACCGAGTCAGCCTCGAATACATGAATTCTCGTTTCTACAAGGAACTGGAGATTCGGGGAGGACAGACCTTTGATCGCTGGGAGTTCTACCTGCCGGCGATTGAAGCTGATCGGTTCATCAATGTGCCTATTGCCAAGCATCATTCGATATCCCGGTTGACTCTCGGCATGAAGAACCTCATGGGAGTGATCGGCGGCAACAGGGGGCGACTTCACTATAATATCGCTGAATCGCTCGCCGATATTGCATCGGTCATTCATTCGGATCTTACAGTAATCGATGCAACCCGCATTCTGGTTGCCAATGGACCACAAGGCGGTCGTCTTCAGGATGTCCGTTCTCCTGAGACTTTGATCGCGTCCCCGGACATTGTCGCTGCGGATGCTTATGCTGCGACCCTGTTTGATCTCAAACCGCAAGATATTCCGTCGGTTGTTGCTGCAGCACGGAGAGGTTTGGGTGTTATGAATCTTTCTGAGGTTCGAATGGTTTGAAACAATCAAGATGGACATATGCTCGGTGTCTCAGCCAAATCTTCTGTCTAGCAGTCTTTCTCTGGCTCTTCCTGCAGACGGAATATCGCGGTATTGACCAGTTGCCCTATCCGGTCAGCCTGTTGTTTCGTATCGACCCCTTGGCTGCCTTGGCCGATTTCCTGGCCCCAGGGTCATTTGGTTGGAAACTTCTCTGGCCGGCGCTCGTGGTCCTCTTGTTGACAGTGCTGTTCGGGCGTTTTTTTTGCGGCTGGATCTGCCCGCTCGGCACTACCCTGGACGGTCTCGGTAAGCTGGTCGGCCGCGGCCGCCGAGCCTACTCGCCAAGCTGGCGGCGGGTCAAATACTACCTGTTGATCGCCATGGGCACGGCGACCGTCTGCGGCGTGCAGCTACTTGGCCTGTTCGATCCCCTGGCGATCTTTCTACGTTCACTGACCCTTGCCGTTTATCCTGCCTACAACTACGGACTGAACCGGGTCTTTGACTTCTTCTACAAGCATGAAGTGCCGCTGCTCTCCTCCGCAGTCAAGGGTTCTTACCCGCTGTTCCGTGACTATCTCATGGCCTTTTACCAGCCGATCTTTGCTTTAAGCTTCTTTACACTGCTCGTCTTCTTGGCGATCGTGCTGCTGGAGAGGGTCGAGCAGCGCTTCTGGTGCAAGAATATCTGCCCCCTCGGCGGTTTGCTCGGCCTCTGCTCGCGCTATGCCCTGCTGCAGCGCACCCCGCAGGCACTCTGTGCGGATTGCCAGGTGTGCGACAGTCGCTGTCGTTCCGGGGCGGTGCGTGGTTCGGGGCACATACGCAGCGAATGCCTGCTGTGCATGGATTGCACCGGCTTCTGCCCGGATGAGCGGGTAAGCTTTGGTGTCAAGGCCAGTTTAGCTGGAGCCCCCGGCGTCGACCTGCAGCGCCGCGGTGTGCTGACCGCTATGGCCAGCGGCATCATGATCGCCCCGGTCGTACGCATTGGCCCGGTGACCCACGAGCAGAACCCTTACCTGATCCGTCCGCCTGGAGCGGTTCACGAGGAAGAGTTTCTGCAGCGCTGCGTGCGCTGCGCCGAGTGCATGAAGGTTTGCATCGGCCGGGCCTTGCAGCCGGCTCTGCTGGAAGCCGGGCCGGTCGGACTGTGGACGCCGCTGGTGGTGCCGCGCATCGGCTACTGCGAGTACAACTGCACGCTGTGCGGGCAGGTCTGTCCCACCGGCGCGATCGCCCCACTGAAGCTTCCGGAAAAGCAGAAGAATGTCATCGGCCTGGCTGTGATCAAGAAGGACCGCTGCCTCCCTTACGCCAAGGGGGTGGAATGCCTGGTCTGCGAAGAGCACTGTCCAACCGGAGAAAAAGCGATTATACTTGAGGAAAAAGATATTCTGGTCGATGGGCAGCTGCGGCGGGTCAAGTTCCCCAAGGTCGTCGACCGGCTCTGTATCGGTTGCGGCATCTGCGAGACCAAGTGCCCGGTGGAAGGCGCCAGCGCCGTGCGTATTATCAACGAGGGCGAGAGCCGCCGCAAGCGCTCCGCTTTACTTTCCACCCCTTACGGCTGATTTCCTATGCGGTTTTTTCTGACCACATTCCTGTTTTTGAGCCTGGCTGGTGCTGTTGCGGCCCGACAGGATATGATCGTTATCGGCAGCTTTGCCGACAAGGGTCTGGAGGGCTGGTCTGCCAAGATTTTCAACGGTGTAACCGAGTACCGCATCATCGAGGATGCCGGGCAGAAGGTGCTCCAGGCCAGTAGCCATGGCACGGCGTCCGGCCTGGTGTTCGAGACCGCATTCGATCCGCATGATTACCCGATCCTCTCCTGGCGCTGGAAGGTCGGCAACATTATTGTCAAAGGGGACAGCCACACCAAGGCGGGTGATGATTACGCGGCCAGGGTTTACGTGGTCTTTCCACACTGGTTGTTCCTGAAAACCCGGTCGCTCAATTACATCTGGGCCAACCGCCTGCCCAAAGAGGCTATCCAGGCCAACGTTTATACCGGCAACGCCATGATGATCGCCGTGGAGAGCGGTAGCGAGAATGTCGGTAAATGGCAGCCCGTGCGTCGTGATATCGTCGCCGACTATCGGAGGGCCTTCGGTGAAGATCCGCCGCAGGTCGGTGCGATTGCCATCATGACGGACACGGACAATACCGGGGGGTCTGCAATGGCCTGGTATGGTGACATTACGGTCAGTCGGCAATAGAAACGGCCTGCTGCCATTCAATCTCAGCCTCTATCCTACCCACAGCTTGAGCGGTTTTTTCCTGCTAAGCTATTGAGTAACAAGCAAATGCATTTTTTGCGGTTATAATTTAAACGTTGATCGACTCGCTACCGGAGGTACATAGCTTATGTCACTTGTCAAAACTTGGTATACCCCTGAATCCGCCGCAGATAAGTTCGGCATCCAGGTCGTCCAGTTGATGAAATGGGTCGAAGAGGGGTTGGTGCGGGCCGAGCAGGAAGGCGGCAAGGTCGTACGGGTGAATATCGATGATGTGCGCATCGAGGTAGAAACGATGGTGAATCGGTCCTGATTCTCCTGGCGGACTCCTTTGTTTCCGCTGAACGTAGAGTCGAAAAGATCAGAACGGATTACTGAAAAATTTGCGAAAATCCTCCCAGAGGGCTGTCCCAACCGGGCCGGCAGGTTTGTCCAGTACGCGTATGACACAGATGTTGACCTCCATCGTCGTTGCATAATTGGCAATGGTCAGTGGAATCAGGCGGCCGTCAACTAGTTCGTCGGCTATCTGGTGCTCGTGCAGTCTCCCCCAGCCCATTCCTGCCAGGATAATCTCTTTCTTGGTGAGATGATCTGTCACATACCAGTGGCGACTCTCGGCCAGGTAGCCGAAGCTCTGATTGCGCGGGCTGCGGCTGCTGTCCCTGACCACGACCTGTACGGAATCCTTCAAATCGTAAAGTGTCAGGACCTCTTTGTGAAAAGCCCCCTTGAACAACGGTGCGGCAACCGTCACCAGGGTCGCTCTGGTCATCGGAAAGGATTCGAGCTCCAGGTTCTCTTCGAACATAGGACTGATCGCCAGGTCGGCTTCACCCGACTGCAGCTTTTCCAGGGCACCCCAGAGGGTTTCTCCCGACAGGTTGAACTGGGTGGTCGGAAATTTTTTTTCACATTCACCGAGGATTTTGAGCACCGGGGGGAGGGGACAGCTGGCTTCAATGGCGATGCGGATTTCCGGCTCGTTGCCCTGCGCAAGATGACGGGCCATCTCTGCCAGAATCTCGCTCTTTCTGAGGACGGACCGGGCCTGCTGGCAAAGTTTCCTGCCTGCCGGGGTCAGGCTTGCCCGATAGCTGTCCCGCGACAATAGGCTTACACCAAGCTCGTCCTCCAGTTTCCTGATGGCGACGCTCACGGTCGGCTGGGTTCGATGAAGGGCGTCTGCGGCGGCCAGGATGCCGCCGGCGTCTGCAATTTTGACCAGCATTTTTAGTTGTTCAAGGGTCATGAGGTTCTCCTTTAAAGCAGCGTTGAAAAGACTATAGATATAGTCTATGGTAAATATCAATAATAAATATTATTAATTTATATATAACCTCGCTAGTATGAAATCAACGTATTAGTGAATTTCATCAATCAACTAGATGAGGAGTGATAACATGATTAAGAATTTAGGTATTGTTACGGTTGCATTACTGCTTTCAGCACAATTTGTATCTGCCGCTGTTTACCAGGTTGACCCGGCTCATTCTCAGGTCCAGTTCACGGTAGACCATCTGGTCTTTTTCAAGGTGAGCGGGACATTCGATGATTACCAGGCGGAAATTGAGGCTGATCCCGCGACCAAGACGCTCAACTCTGCTACAGCAACCATCAAGGTCGACTCGATCAATACCCGTGAGACAAAGCGCGACAATCACCTGCGCAGCGCGGATTTCTTCGATGTCGCCAATCATCCAGAGCTGACCTTTGTCAGCAAAAAGGTCGAAGGTGCGGGTGACGCGATTACGGTTTACGGTGACCTGACGATACGTGGGACGACCAAAGAGGTGGCTCTGAAGGGCAGTTTCCGTGGCCAGAATACCGACCCTTGGGGCAACCAGCGCGCCGGCTTTTCAGCGAGCACGGTGATCAATCGGCATGACTTCGGCCTCAATTGGAACAAGGCCCTGGAAACAGGCGGATTTGTCGTGGGCGATGATGTGACCATCACCCTGGAAATTGAAGCGGTCCAGGCCAAGTAATTGGTTTTTCAAAAAATGTTTAAAAACTTGTGAGGCGTTATGACTATTGGACATGTCCATTTGAAAATTCGTGATTTGAAACGCTCCATCGCGTTTTATCGGCAATACCTCGGCATGGAGGTGACCGAAAGTCTGGGCCATCGGTTCGTCTTCATGTCCGCCGGCAAAAGCCATCATGAACTGGCGCTGCAGGAAGTCGGCATGCAGGCGGCAACCCCGGCGCCGCACGACGTCGGCCTGTACCACATGGCCTTCGAAGTCCCCGACCGAGAGGCCCTCGCGGCCACCTACCAGAAGCTAACAGAAGCTGGGGTGCCGGTCTATCCCATTGACC
>Ga0316195_10000052_pt1 | contig 32356 bp, 29 predicted proteins | sample Phised1_MG_FD_204937 | JGI IMG/M metagenome (GOLD analysis project Ga0316195, IMG submission 204937) | Coastal sediment microbial communities from Maine, United States - Phippsburg sediment 1 | ecosystem: Environmental > Aquatic > Marine > Coastal > Sediment | place: USA: Maine | collected...
CCGCGACACTCATCGCGGCGGAACCCTCCGCCACCAGGCGATGCTGCTCGAACAGGGTGCGGATGCCGCTCTCGATTTCCGCTTCGGTCAGCAGCAGGAAGTCGTCGATGATTTCCTGGCACAGGCCCAGCGTGATGGCATCGTGATCCACGCCTCCCGCGCAGGTGTCCGCCAGGGTGGGTGAGATCTCCAGGTCGAGCACCCGGCCGGCCTTCAGTGACTCGTACATCACCGGGGAATTTTCCGGCGAGACGCCGATCACCCGCACTTCGGGGTTGCAGGACTTGAGCCAGCCGCCGGTGCCGGCGATCAGGCCGCCTCCGCCGACCGCGACGACCACGGTGTCCAGGTCGGGCAACTGCTTTGAAATCTCGAGGCCGCAGGTACCCTGGCCGCCCACCACGGCCGGGTCGTTGTAGGGGGATATGTAGATCTTGCCTTCGCGCTCGGCCACGCGGCGCGCCTCCGCTTCCGCGGCACCGGCTTCGGGCCCGTGAATCACGACGTCCAGCCCGTGCTTTCTCATCAGTTCGAGGCGTGAAGGGCCGATGTTCTGGGCGACGTAGGTGGTGGCGGTGTAGCCGCGCTGCCTGCAGGCTTCGGCCACCGCGAAGGCATAATTCCCGGTGGAGGCCGTGACCACGCCCCGCGCCATCTCCTCCTCGCTGAGCGACATGATCTTGCTGGTGGCGCCGCGCAGTTTGAACGACGTGGTCTTCTGCACCAGGTCCAGTTTCAGCCACACCTCGCCATCACAGACTTCGCTCAGGTAGGGGGAGTACTCCAGGGGCGTGATCCAGAGGAAGGGCCGGGAGCGCTGTTCGGCTTCCTCGACCCACTGGCGGACCTGCGCGATGGCGTTTGTAGTCATGCGTTCCTGCCTCCTTTCATCCCGGGCTAAAGCCCAACCCAGGCACGCGCATGGATATGGCCGATTTTGTCGCTGAGCGACATCCGGTAGAAGCGGCGCAGCTCAGGGAGGACGTCCCCGCCCCACTCGCGCAAGCGAGGCCCCAGGGACTGGCAGAATCGAGCCGCGTATTCGCTGGCTGCCCGGTAGCGTTCGCGCTGGCGGCGACTCAAGTGGTCGTGAAAGCGGGCGTTGTGGAACAGGCGGGTGTGCAGCCCGTTCATCAACTCGGCATCCCGCTCCTCGCGGGCGAGCTGCATGGTGCTGACAAACTTGTCCACCTCCGCCTGCAACTCGAGTTCCAGCAGAGTGACGGACCGATCCCGGCTCGCCCGCCACGCCACGTAATTGAAGTGGCTGAGTCCTTCGATGACTTTGCACAGATCGTCCAGCAAGCCGGATCTCAGCGCCACCGCCGGATCGTCGGCCTGCAGCCGGTCCAGTATCGCCTCGTCGAGATAAAGCGACAGCGCGATGCCGTGCTCGTCCTGTTGCAGGAGCAGGGTCTCGCCGCTGTCGGTCAGGGTGTCCCCGCCGCTGATTGCACGTGCGATACGGGCATCGGTCACCAGAAAATCGCGGATGTCGTATCCCGTGTCGGAGCGGTTGATGTCGTGGAGCTGCTGCTGCAGGCGTTCGAGCATCGCTCAGTGCCGGCGGCTCAGGTGTGTCTGCATCGGTTCGACCCCGCTCTGACGCAACAGCGCTTCGGCTCTGCGGCTTCCGGTTTTCAGCCACACCTCGTAAGCGCGCAGCAGATTGATATCGGAACTCTCGCGGGCGCCGTCGGCCATCTCATTAAGCACGTCGACCAGCACCTGGAACTTGGCCGCCAGTTCCTTGTAGACGGGCGCGAAGGCACGGCCGCGGAAGGTGCCGCGGATTTCTTCCGAGAGGGAATCGTAGGCGTTGCCGCCCATGTAGATGTAGTAGTCCACATCCACCGCCTTGCCGGCGAGCCCGTCGGCAAAGAACCCGGCGATGAACAGGGCCACGTCACCGATGCGCTGCAACAGGTGGTTACGCTGATCGAACCGGTCGGTGTTCGCCGCCTCGGCCAGCATCAGGGCCAGCGGCCTCAGGCCATAGTGCTCGGCGTGTTCCTCGTACAGCTCGTTGGAACGGGAAAAAATGGTCAGGAGGTTGACGACGTAGTGCGCGGCATGGGGGTCGATTTCGACGCGTTGTCTGGCGACAACGTCATTGATGGAATCATGGAAATACTCTTGCAGGTTGTGAACCCTGACAACTCTTTCCCTGGTCCCTCGATCGATCATAAGCATTCACCCCACTTACATCCATGATCCCTGTGGCGAGGTCGATCGGTGCACGTCACGGCGACCTCGCAGCTTTCGCCTGCCCAATTTGTGCCCGGAAACCGCGCGGGTGTCAAGTCATCGGGGCGGAAACCGGATTGGCCGCCTGTTGTTGCGCGGGCGCATGCCGGCCCCTCCTTGCGGGATGCAGCAGCACCAGCGAAAGCCCAAAAAGAAACCCCGCCAATGGCGGGGTCTCGGTAAAAATGGGGTCAGAGTAAAAACTCCGACCCCGGGTTTTGCAGGCCAGGGCTGCTTTACATCATGCCGCCCATGCCACCCATGTCACCGCCGCCCATCGGCGCCTCTTCCTTCGGAAGTTCGGCGACCATGGCCTCGGTGGTGATCATCAGGCCGGCGATTGACGCGGCGTTCTGCAGCGCGGTGCGCACGACCTTGGTCGGATCCAGGATACCGGCCTTGATCATGTCCTCGCCTTCGACGTCCTCGGCAACGATCAGCAGGGACTTGCCCGACTTGGCAACGGCTTCCAGCAGCGGCAGCATTTCGCGCACGTTACTGATCTTCTTGTCGTGCAGCAGGATGTAGGGCTCTTCGAGCTCGACGCTCATGGTCTGCTGGTACTCCGACAAGGTCTACATGCCCATAGCCGTTCGTGTCGGAAAAGTGTTACCCGGCAAAAAGGCAGCTGGAACGTTTACGCGGAAGTCCAGACCAGCCTGGTCTACGACAATTGGCCCGGTTCTGCCAAGGACACGTCAGTCCGGCTCAATCTGACCAGAACGTTGCCGGCTGGATTCTAGAAACTGCGGGCTGACGCGTGCGGTCAAGCGCTGCCAGGCGGCTGCGAGTAGACAAAGAGGCGCCGGATTTTTTCCCAGAAATCCGCGCCCAGCACCAGGAAGCTGGACGCGAACATCAGGTCCAGCAGGATCAACGGCATCAGTGAGCCCTGTTCCAGGCTCAACGCGGGCAGCACACGCACCAGGTACGGACTCAGCCACCCTGCCAGTAGCGGTATGCAAAACATGACCAGGCCGAAGCGGTAGCGGCCGACGCTGACCGCGGCTGGCGCGGTGTGTTTGTGCAGCAACGCGAAAAGTTTTTGTTTGAGTAACGCGAAGCCCTGTTTGCCCAGTACGGCCGCGGCCAGGACCATGCCAACTTCCGGCAGGCCGGCGACCAACCCCGTGGACAGCACCGCCTTCCAGTTGGCGGGCAGGTCGGATTGCGTTACCAGGGGAATCAGCAGCGGGCTGAGGAATCCTCCGACGAACAATACACCCCCGATGGCCAGCCGAGCCCTGCTCACTGGCCGGTCCGCATGGACCGCTGGTTCGCCGTGAATCTTTGTGTTCATGCAGTGCCCTCTCGTTAGAACTTGTAGGCCACGGAAGAATTGATTCCGTAATCAGTGGTTTCCGCTCCCTGGGTGATCGGATCGCTGTCGTAACTGGTGTAGAACTCCATGCCCCAAAACAGGTCCCGGTAGAGCTCGATGTCGAAATTGGTTTTGAATTCGGCGCGCACCCGGCCACCTTCATTCAGACTGGGATAGATGATCAGGTCGCTGGTAAATGATTTCTTGGGCACCGCATACTTGAAGTATTCGAAGGAAGCGCCAAGCACCCCTTCGATATTATTCTGTTCATTCCCTTGAACCGGAATTTCGCGATTCGCAGCTAAACCTATCATGGCGGAAAACCAGGTATGCCTGCTGCGAATCGGAATCCACCCATAGCCCGCACCGACAAGGCTTCGCAGCTTCAGGCCCAGATTCTCATTGTGATCGAGGTTGCCAAAATAGGTACGGAATTGCTTGTTTTGCAGAAATCTCAGGTGGCTGGCATTAAGGCTGGCGCGGCTGTTCGTGTCCCGGCCCGACTGCGTGGTGAATTCAGAAGAGAAGCCTATACGGCTAACGAATTCCGGATCACGGTAAACGGCGCTCGTACCCACGTTGTACTTGCCCACTTCACTGGATTTGTCCCAGTTGAATCCCAGTCTGAAGCTGACTTCCAATCGTTGCCAAAAGGTTGTCTTCACCGGATACATAGCACTCACGTCGCGGACCGCCAGGCCAACCACGCCGCTTTCGGTTTTTACCGCGACCATGTTCGGGTCTGTCGGCTTTTCCAGCGGTCCATAAAAGCGCTGCCCACCGGTCAGCTCCACCGATTGCCCGGTGTCACTGATGACTTGCTTGATGTCTTCCCAGTCGATCAGCAGGGTACCCATGTGGTCCGTCTTGAATTCGAGCCGGCCGCGGAACAGCGATTTGATTTCGCCGGTGACCCGGTCGCCGTTGTGCATGTAGACAACGTCTGTCCGGGCGGCCTCTGCGGGGTGGGTAAACAACAGAAGGATCGCAATGACCCACAGCTGTGACAAGGGCTTCAACATTTTCGTGCTCCTTGTGGACTCGGGTAGAAAACCAGCGCTCAGAACCGGGTTACAAGTTTTAGATGATAAAGTGAGCCATCCAGCCCGAATTCATTCTGGGCGACTGTTTCGCCATATCTGAAGTTTAGCGCCCACCTTGGCGAGAATTCATAATTCAGGGCGGTTGCCAGCCACAGGGACCGCTGCGAACCGTTTTGCAGAAGACCATTCAGCCGGGTTTCACCGCCCCTGGCCCAGAGAAAACCAAACGAGCCCCAGAAGTGGGCGGTGAAATCCTGGGTAATGTGGCCTTCCAGGGTGCATATCGGCTCCTGTTGCAGTCCGGTTTCCCGATTCTCCGTAAAAATGTGGAGATTCGGCACCACCTCTAATGTCGTGGTCCTGCCCGAAAACTGTTCCTGCGGGCAAATGATCGGCAGACCGAGACGGAAGGCGTAGCGGTTCGCGCCCAGATTGGTGAGGTTTTGCGGGTCATATTCGCCCAGCGGCAGGGTCAACCCGAGCAGCAGGTTCGCGGTCGTGACAGGCGTAAACGAGCGGAATTCATTCAGTGACATCGGCGGCTACCGATCTGCAAGGTGCGCACGTACTGGACTGTGCCGATACTGGTGTCGATCTTCAGATTCGGTGTGACCAGGCTGGGGTCAAAGCTACGGTTTGCATCGCGCAGAGTGGATGCATGAAATACCAGCGCATTGATGCCAACCGGCGAGGGCCCGTAGACGCGGGGACCGTCGCCGGATGCCTCGGCAGAGACGGGCAGACAAGACGCGACCAGCAGTACGATCAGGCACCCCCCGAGGCGTGACTTCTGATTTGCAGGTCCAGTGTGCGCGGCCATGCTGCCTCCGCTGGTACTCCGATTGACTGTGCGTAGCAGCGGCGGCGCTCAAGCGCCGCCGCTGTATTCGGGATGTCGGGACTGGCTGGGTCGGCAGCCGTTACTTGTCACCCGCACCCTTGGTAATGGCCTCCATGACGCGATCGAGGTTGAAGCTGCCGAGCTTCTTGCTGTTGTGCCTACAACATTGTTCAATGTATCGCGAAATCGTTTCCCAAAGTATATCGCACTTCAGTGACTGTGCTGAACATTTGTGAACAACCGATCATCTTTACCCCACAGTCTTCGAGCCCAACAGTGTTTCAAGGATTTGCGGGCTCGGTCCACAGGACCAGCCGCCGTCCACGACCAGTGCCTGGCCTGTGAGGTAGCTGCTTTCGTCCGAGGCCAAAAAATGAAAAGCACCTACCAGGTCGGCTGGTGTGCCCTTACGGCCGAGGGCGGTGAATTGTTCGCTCAGTATCTGTCCCTCGTCACCGCTGCCCAGCGCGGTATCGATATAGCCCGGGCACACCGCATTTACGCGGATGCCGCTGTGGCCCAGCTCCAGGGCGGCCATTCGGGTCAGGCTGATCACGGCCGCCTTGCTGGCTGAATAGGCGCCCGAACCCGCCATTTTGATGAGCGCAGCCAGCGAGGATGTATTGATTATGGATCCGCCGTCATTCATGTGGGCCGGTGCGTGTTTAAGCCCATAAAACACGCCCCACTGGTTGATGCGCGTAATCCGCTCGAACGCATCCGCCGGTGTGTCAGCGAGTGACGTGCCCACATCGCCCACCCCGGCGTTGTTGACCACGATATCCAGTGGCCCCAGTTCCTGGTGGGCGCGGTCCAGCCCCTCCGCCACGCTGTCCTCGGAACCGACGTCCATGCGCAGGAAGCGGGCACCGATCTCGTCGGCCACGCCCTGGCCGTCGACAATGTCCGTGATCACGACGCGGGCCCCGGCCGCTATGAACCGCTCCGCCACGGCCCGGCCGATGCCGCCGGCGGCGCCGGTCACGAGTGCGCTCTTGCCGTGCAGCGAAAACATGTCAGGGGAATATGTTGTCATCGCTCAGGCATGCTCCACCCGCCCGGCCAAGCGGCTGACGCCCGGCAGCCTGGTTGGGCACTCGTCCTGATTCGGAATCTCCGCGAGTTCGATGATGTTGCCGAAGGGGTCGCGGCAGTACACCGCGTAGCCGTGTTCCTCGTCGCCGGCCGGCACGCCCATTGCAATGCCACCCAGATCCTGCAGACGCTGGTATTCGGTCCAGCAATCATCGACGTAGAAGGCGAGGTGGCGAATGCCCAGTTCGTGGGCATCCAGGTAACGGGGCTGGCGCGCCTCGCTGTCCGGCGCCTGGAATTCGAACAGCTCGAGGAAGCAATTGTGCCCTTTCATCATGTAGCCCCGGCAGGCCGATCGCGTCAGCCCGGTGGCGGCGTCTGCGTCCCTGTCGTCCTCCCAGCCTTCCTCGCTGAGCACCTCGAAGCCAAACATGCGTTCGTAGAATTCCCTGGCCCGCTCCAGGTCTGGGACCACCAGGCAGGGGTGGGCGAAGGCCAGGATCATGACGAAGCAGCCTCGCGCAGTTCCACCAGGTTGCCGCTGGGTTCGCGCAGCTTGGCCGTTTTCAAACCGGTCAGGGGATCCTCGGCTGGCGCCGCGATGGCCTCCATGCCCGCCCACTCGCCGTCGGCGAACGCGCGCTCGATATCCTTGGCCTCGTAGAGAATGGCGCTGATATAAGGACCCTTGCCGGCCATCGCCGCTCGCTCCTCGTCGCCGCGTGCTGTGCGCAGCACCATTACCGTGTTCCGCTCGCGCGCGTCGTAAAATTTGTCCACCAGGTGGATTTGCCCACCGGCGCCGTTTTGGTAATGCTCCTGCACGCGGAGATCCAGCGCCTTTTGGTACCAATCGCTCATCGCGTCGAGATCGTTGACCACCTCGACGAAGCCGATCATGCGCAGGCCGCATTCGCCTGCCGGCTGGTTGGTGAATTCCTGCACGCGGAAGGTGTCATGGGTGTACTCCATGATCTCGATCCAGCGTCCCTCGGGGTCGGACATGACGAAACCGTCGTAGGTCGGAAATGGCTGGAACTCCTGCATCACAATCGCACCGTCAGCCTGCAGTTGCTCGTATGATTGCCGCGCGTCGTTGACGATCCAGCAGATGTGGTTGTAGCCGTTGCCGTGCTTCGCGTACCACTCCTGCTCGTATTTGAACTGGTAGGGCGGCGCTTCCAACTGGATCTGGAAGGCGCGGCCGCCGCAGCCGAGGAAGGTGTAGTCGGCATGGCCTTCGTCGGCGATGTGGAACGTATCGCCGGTAAAGTAACCGGTGATGCCGTGATGCCAGCGCAAATACGGCCACATGTGTTGCCGTGGGTCCTTGTCGTAGACGCACAGGTGATGGATGGTGTAATCGAGGTCCTTGGCTTGGGTCATGAGTGTTCCTGCTTCGCATCCGGTTTTTCGGAGAGGATGACCAGATTCTACGGTGGGGATGGGTGCGTGTTAATAACACTTGTGACCATTTACTTGATAATTATGAGCGATCGTGTCAAAACAGTGCCATTACAGGGCGTCGAAGACATCTTGAGGAGGTACGAATCATGCTCGGCTTCTTGAAAAAGGCACTATTGCGCGGCCTGGTGATTTTGATCCCGGTGGTACTGATTTACCTGACCATTCGGGAACTGGTCGAGCTCATGATTGGTTTCGCGACACCGCTTGCGGATCTGATTGCGGCGGACTGGATTCTCGAGGACGACCCCGTGGAGCTTATCGCGTTGGTGCTGATCTTGCTGGTGGCGATGGCTCTGGGCCTGATCTGGTCGGTCGGGCCGACACGCCGTGCCGTCGAATGGTTAGAGACGCGAACCCTCTACCAAGTCCCGATGTACCGCATGGTCAAGAGCCTGGTCGCGGCGTTCCTGGATTTGGAGGGTGAGGACTCATTCCAACCGGCCTCCTGGCGGCATGGCGACGGCTCGCTGGAGCCCGTTTTCATCATCGAAGAGCACGGGGAGGACATGTTCGTGGTCTTGCAGCCCTGGACCCCCACCCCATTTGCCGGATCCATCCGGGTCGTTCCGCGTAGCCAGGTGGAGTTCGTGCCGGTTACGCTCGACGAATACTCTCTGGCGCTGACGCACTACGGACTCGACCTTTCGCAGGCGCTACAGAAACGCGGATCCGCCAAGGGCTGAAGGCTCGCCTGCACAGGCGGAGTGCCTCCGTTCGAAAATATCATTCAATGTCCCGTTAATGCGATGGCATTCCGGTCGCCAAACGGCGAAGATCATGGGCATTGGTGAGCATTCACAAGGCTTGAGGCGAATAACCATGGCCCGACATCTGAACCAGCCGCTTGGGGGCAACGAAATGCCGCGGTTCGCGGGCATCGCCAGCATGTTCCGCTTACCGGTTCAAACGTCCGCTGAAAACCTCGATGTGGCGCTCATCGGCGTGCCGCTGGATATCGGCACAAGCAACCGGACCGGCGCCCGCTACGGGCCGAGGCAGATTCGTAACGAGTCGGTCCTGGTGCGGCCCTACGGCATGGCGACCGGTGCTGCGCCGTTCGACTCCTTTCAGGTGGCCGACATCGGCGATGTTGCGCTCAACCCTTACAACCTGCTCAAGTCGATCGACCTTATCGAAGCTTTCTACCGCGACTGCCTGGCGCACGCAGCAATCCCGGTCAGCGTGGGCGGCGATCACACCATCACCCTGCCCATCCTGCGCGCGCTGGCGGACACGCACGGTCCGCTGGCCATGGTCCACGTCGACGCGCATGCGGACATCAACGACCTGATGTTTGGCGAGCGCATCGCACACGGGACAATTTTCCGGCGCGCCATCGAAGAGCAACTGATCGATCCCGCGAAGATGGTGCAGATCGGCCTGCGCGCCACGGGCTATTCCGCCGACGATTTCGACTGGTCGCGAAAACAGGGTGTGCGCGTGGTGACGGCCGAAGACTGCTGGTACCGTTCGCTGGCGCCGCTGATGGAAGAGGTCAGGATCATGATCGGGCCGGACACTCCGGCTTATCTGAGCTTCGACATCGACGGCCTAGACCCCTCGGTGGCCCCCGGCACCGGCACGCCCGAACCCGGTGGCCTGACCGGCTCGCAGGGCCTGGAAATCATTCGCGGCTGTTGCGGCCTGAAGCTGGTCGGCTGCGACCTGGTCGAGGTCTCGCCGCCCTACGACACCAGCGGCAATACGGCGCTGCTGGCAGCCAATCTGGTGTTCGAGATGCTGGGCAGCCTGCCGGGTTGCAAGCGCCGGTAGCCGCAATGTTGCACCAGTATCCCGGAAGATGGCTGAGGACAGGTGCGACTGGGCGCCGGGCTGGACTGAGACCCGTAGCCGTAGCTACGGGTTGAGGAAAGCCCAAGTCCAGGCGTGCCTGGACCGGCCAGGGCCCCCCGTTGAAAGTCAGCGATATTTGAGCGATGCGCCGCGCGCGGTGCTGTCGGCCATCTTCGCGTACAGGGCCAGGTAGCCTTTCTTGACCCGCGGCTCCGGCCGCGACCAGGCTTCGCGGCGCCGCGTCATTTCGGCCTCATCCACCAACAGATCGATCCGCGCTTTGGGAATATCGATCTCGATCAAATCGCCATCCTCGACCAGCGCCAGCGGGCCGCCCACTGCGGCCTCGGGTGAGATGTGTGCCACCGCACAGCCCTTGTTGGTGCCGGAGAAGCGCCCGTCGGTCAGGAAAGCGATTTTGTCCATCATGCCTTTGGCCGCGGACAGCCACAGGAAGCGCTGTAAGAGCCGCATGCCGGGATCGCCGGCCGGGCCGATGCCGCGGACGATGACCACGGTGCCAGGTTCGATCTCACCGGCCATCAGAGAGTTGCTGGCGTCGTCCTCGGTGGCGAAGATGCGCGCCGGTCCTTTGAACTGGTGCATGGGCGGCGGCACGGCCGCCTTCTTGACCAGTGCGCCTTCCGGCGCGAGGCTGCCTTCGAGGAACATCAGGCCGCCCTCGGGGGCCAGCGGTTCGTCTATGCTGCGAATCGTCTTGCCGTCCCCTCTCGGCGCTTCCTTGAGCGTCTCCGCCAGGCTTTGCCCGGTCACGGTCATCACATCGGTGTCGAGCAGGGTTTCCAGTTCCTTCATGACCGCCGGGATGCCGCCGGCCTCGTCCAAATCCTGCATCATGCCGGGCCCATTGGGCGCAATGCCGCAGATGAATGGCGTGGTGCGGCTGGCCTCGTTGAAGAGCGCCGGAGACAGGTCCATGTCGAGTTCGGCCGCGATGGACTGCAGGTGCAGCACGCCGTTGGTCGATCCGCCGGTCGCCATCAGTACGCGGATGGCGTTGCTGAAGGCCTGTTCGGTCAGGATCTGCGAGGGCCGGATGTCGTCGCGTAACAAGTCCATCACGCGTCGTCCTGCGGCGAAAGCGATGCGTTGCAGGCGCGAATCAGCGCCCGGGGTGGCCGCCGTCCCGGGCAGGGACAGGCCCAGCGCCTCGGTCATCGCAGCCATGGTGTTGGCGGTGCCCATCACCGGGCAGGCGCCGGTACCCTTGCAGCCGCGGTCCTGAATCTGTGCGAACTCGCGGCGGTCGGTGCGCCCTTCCTTGAAGTCGGTGAAGTGCTTGTTCGCGACCGTCAGCGGATCGATGGGTTTGCCGCGGTGACGGTTGACGCTCATGTAGCCGCCGGTGACAACGATGGATGGGATGTCGATGCGCGCCAGAGCCATCAGGTGACCTGGAACCACGTCGTCGCAGACCGGCACGAAGACCATGGCGTCGAACAGGTTGGTCATGGCCACCGTCTCGATGTAGCTGGCCACCAGGTCGCGGTGGGGCAGGTGATAGTTGTCGTGGCCGGCCATCGAGGTACAGATCGAGGAGATCACGAACTCGCGCGGCGTGCCGCCGGCGGCCCAGATACCGTTCTTGACCGACTGGGTGATCTTGTCCAGGTGCACCGAACCCGGGTTAACCTCGCCCCAGGAACTGACCACGCCGATCTGCGGGCGGCGGATGCCTTCGCCGCCGAGGCCGACGCCGCGCAGCATCTCCTCGCGCTCGACCTTGGCGAACTCGGGCAGGTCGGCGTCTTTCTTGCGGTAGCTCACGAGGCTTTCCGCTGCTGCACAGCGGCAATGTCCACCAGGCTGCGTTCGATGATGTCGAGACCTTCCTCGAGGTGATGGTCGGGAATGGTCAGCGGCGCCAGCAGGCGGATGGTGTTGCCCCAATAACCGCAGGCCAGGATGATCAGGCCGTGCTCCAGCGCCTTCGCGGTGAAGGCGGCGGCCATTTCCGGCGCGGGTTCATGAGCACCTTTCTCGCGCACCAGTTCGAAGGCTACCATCGCGCCCAATCCGCGCACGTCACCGACCGGAGCCGTGTCATCACGCTCGCGCATCGCGCGTAGCCGCTCGACCATCCGCGCGCCGATTTCCGTGCTGCGCCGACACAGGTTTTCCTCCTCGATGACCGAAATCGCAGCATGAGCCGCCGCGCAGGCCACCGGGTTGCCCCCGTAAGTGCCGCCCATGCCGCCCGGGCCAGGTACGTCGATCACCGATGTCTTGCCGACGACACCCGAGATCGGGAAGCCGCCCGCCATGGCCTTGGCCACCGTGATCAGATCGGGAACGACCCCGGAATGTTCTACCGCGAAGATTTTTCCGGTGCGCCCGAAGCCGGTCTGGATCTCGTCGCAGATCATCACGATGCCGTGCGCGTCGCACAGCTCGCGGATCGCATGCAGGAACTCCGGCGGCGCCCGGTAAAAGCCACCCTCGCCCTGCACAGGCTCGACGATGATCGCAGCGACATCCTTGGCTTCGATATCCACTTTGAACAACGTTTCGACGGCGGCCAGCGAGTCGGCCACCGAAATGCCGTGGTGCGGCACCGGGAAGGGTGCGTGGAAAATACCCGGCACCGGCACGCCGCCGCCGGCCTTGTAGGGCACGATCTTGCCGGTCAGGGCACTGGTCAACGCGGTGCGGCCATGAAAGGCGCCCTTGAATGCGATCACACCCTGGCGGCCGGTGGCGATGCGCGCCACCTTGACCGCATTCTCCACCGCCTCGGCGCCGGTGGAGAAGAAGATCGACTTGGCGTCGTCCATTGGCGCCAGTTCATTCAGCCGTTCGGCCAGAGTGATGTAGGGTTCGTAAGCGCTGACCTGGAACGCCGTGTGGGTGAACAGGTCGCACTGCGCCTTGGCGGCGGCCATGATTTTCGGATGGCAGTGGCCGGTGTTGCAGACCGCGATGCCGACCGCGAAGTCGAGATAGCGCCGGCCGTCGGCGTCCCACAATTCGGCGTTTTTCGCTTTCGCCGCGATCACGGGCGTCATCGTGTAGACCCCGCGCGCTACGGCCGCCTGGCGCCGCTGCAACAGTTCCTGATTCTTGCTCATGTGTTCATCCTCGCTCATGCCGCGGCATTGAGGCCACCCATGCACAGGTATTTGATCTCGAGGTAATCCTCGATGCCGTAGCGCGAGCCCTCGCGGCCCAGGCCGGATTCCTTGACGCCGCCGAATGGCGCCACCTCGGTCGATATGATGCCCTCGTTGATGCCGACGATGCCGTATTCCAGCGCCGCGCTGACGCGCCAGGTGCGGGCGGAATTCTGTGTGTAGAAATAGGCGGCCAGGCCATACTCCGTGTCGTTGGACATGGCTATGGCTTCCTCCTCGGTGGAGAAGCGAAACAGCGCAGAGACGGGCCCGAACGTTTCTTCACCGGAAATTTTCATGTCCCTGGTCGCACCGGTCAGCACCGTGGGTTTGTAGAAGGTTCCGCCCAGCGCATGGCGCTCACCACCCGTGACAACGCAGGCGCCTTTGGCAACCGCGTCCTCCACATGTTCTTCCACCTTTTCCAGTCCCGCCTGGTTGATCAGCGGTCCCTGGGCCACGCCCTCCTCAACGCCATTGCCGATCTTCATGGCTTCGACCGCAGCCACCAGTTTCTCTGTGAACAGGTCGTAGATGCCATCCTGCACGAGGAAGCGGTTCACGCAGACACAGGTTTGACCGGTGTTGCGGTACTTGGAAGCGATCGCGCCGGCGACAGCGGCATCGACATCCGCGTCATCGAACACAATGAACGGTGCATTGCCACCGAGTTCAAGGGAGAGTTTCTTGACGGTATCCGCACACTGGCGCATCAGGATCTTGCCGGTCGCGGTCGAGCCGGTGAAGGACAGTTTGCGGACGATCGGGTTGGCCGTCATCTCGCCCCCCACGGTGGAACCGTGCGATGAAGTGACAACCGAGAAAACACCTTTCGGCACACCAGCGCGTTCGGCCAGTTCAACCAGTGCCAGAGCGCTGAGCGGAGTCTCCTGCGCGGGTTTCAGAATAATGGGGCAGCCGGCAGCCAACGCCGGCCCGACCTTACGCGTCACCATGGCGATCGGGAAATTCCATGGCGTGATGGCGACACATACGCCGATTGGCTGTTTGTCGACCACGATTTTCCGGTCATTGAAGGGCGCCGGCGTGACGTCACCGTAAACGCGCTTGGCCTCTTCACCAAACCACTCGATGAACGAGGCGCCATAGACGACTTCGCCACGGCCTTCGACAATCGGCTTGCCACACTCGGCGGTCAGAATCTGCGCCAGGTCCTCCTGGTTTTCAATCATCAGGAAATACAGCTTGCGCAGGATATTCGCCCTTTCCTTGGCGGTTTTCGCCCGCCAGGCCGGCCACGCTGCATTGGCCGCCTCGATCGCCGCCCGCGTTTCAGCCACGCCCATATCCGGCAGCGTGGAGATTACCTCGCCGGTGGCGGGATTGGTCACGTCAAATTGTGCGCCATTGTTGGCGTCACGCCATTCACCGTCTATGTACGCACGGGTCCTCAGGAGACTCGTATCCTTGAGCCCCAGGTCTTGTTTGCCGCTCATGTCTAACCTCTGTTTAGAGTTGAATCCAGACCGCTTTGGTCTTGAGAAAATGATCGAGTTGCTCCGGCCCAAGGTCCTTGCCGAAGCCGGACTGTTTGAAGCCGCCGAAGGGGATGGCGCTGTCGACCAGGTCGTGGGCGTTGACCCACACCGTGCCGGCCTCGATGGCGTTGACGCAGCGCATGGCGCGGCTGATGTCGCGGGTCCAGACGCTGGCGGCCAGGCCGTAAATGTTGTCGTTGGCCAGCGCGATGGCTTCCTCTTCGGTATCGAAGGGCATGGCCACCAGCACCGGGCCGAAAATCTCTTCCTGCATTACGGTGGCGTCGTTGTTTTCGACCGCCAACACCGTCGGCGGGACGAAATAGCCGTCGCCTTCGATCTGGTGCGCGCCGCAGACGATGCGGGCGCCCTCGGCGATACCGCGCTTTATATAGTCGCGAATGCCGTCCCGCGCCCCGCCCGAGATGACCGGGCCCATGTCGCATTCCGGGTCCAGTCCCGGCGCCAGCTTCATCGAATTGGCCAGTTTTACGGCCTCTTCCAGTACCTGCTCGTAAATGCCGCGCTGGGCATACAGCCGGGTGCCCGCGCTGCACACCTGGCCGGCATTGAAGAACACGCTCCAGCGCATGGCCGCGGCCACGGCCGCCGGGTCGGCGTCGTCGAACACCACCATGGGCGATTTGCCGCCCAGTTCCAGCGTGACGGGAGACAGCGCTTCACCCGCCGCGGCTCCGACCTGGCGGCCCACCGGCGTCGAACCGGTGAAGGACACCTTGCTCACATCGGGATGAGAAGCGAGGGCATTGCCGATGGTGCTGCCGCGGCCCGTCACGACGTTGAACACGCCGGGCGGCAGGCCGGCTTCTTCACACAGCCGGGCGAAATAGAGCATCGATAGCGAGGTTTGCTGGGCCGGCTTGACCACGATGGTGCAGCCGGCTGCCAGCGGTGCCGAGATCTTCCACAGGGCCATGTTGAAGGGCCAGTTCCAGGGCACGATGGCGCCGACCACGCCGATCGGCTGGCGGACTGTCCAGGCGACGTGATCGCCGGGGGTGGAGACCTGGCGGGTCTCGCCGTGAATCTTGGTGGTGAATCCGGCCATATAGCGCAGCAGGTCGGCACCGCCGAGCACGTCCATCTCGATGCACGGCCCCAATGCCTTGCCGTTGTCCAGGGTTTCGATCTCGCCGATGCTCTGTGCGTGCTCTTCGATCAGGTCGGCCAGGCGCAACAGCAAGCCTTGCCGCTCGTTGGGCTTCATCGCCGCCCACGGGCCTGAATCCAGCGCCGCGCGCGCGGCGGCCACCGCGTCGTCCACGTCTTCCACGGCGCCGCTGGCGATGGTGGTCAGCAGGTGACCGGTGGACGGCTCAATCGAATCGATGCGCCCGCTCGCTTGGCCGTTCGTGAAACGCCCGTTGATGTACTGCTGTGGCTCGGCAGCCAGGAACTCGCGGCACTCCTGCGTCACACCGAATTCCTCCATCAGTTGGTGAATCGCCGGGTGCGTGGTCGCAGGCTCATTTTGTGGGGCCGTCGCGCTCATGCCAGCAGCCTGACCGCGTCTTCGAGGTTGAGTTGGATGATGCTCAGGAATTTCTGCGCCAGGCCGCCGTCGATCACGCGGTGGTCGAACGACAGGGTCACTTCCATGATCGGCCGGATGCGTACTTCACCGTCGCGCACCACCGCCTTTTCGGTCGCGCGGCAGATCGACAGGATCGCGGTCGTGCCGTAGGGGATGATCGAGGTGCCGCGGATGTTGCCGAGCGCGCCGATGTTGTTCACGGTGAAGGTGCCGCCGGTGAGTTCATCCGCGCTGGCCCGGCGTTCCACGGCCCGCGGCACCAGGTCGGCGACATGAGCCACCAGTTGCTCCATGCTGTGGCGGTCAGCCTGGTGAACGGTCGGCAGGACCAGGCCCTCGGGTGTGTCCACGGCCAGTGACACGCTGTAGTGGCGATGCAGCAGCAGTTCGTCGCCATCCAGCGTCGCGTTGAATTCGGGATGGGCCTTGAGGGCCGGCAATATCGCCCTGATCAGCAGGGCTTCGACGGGTACCTTGCGGCCGTAGACCTCGGACAGTGAGCGGCGCGCCGCCAGCAAACCCGTCGCATCGACCTCGATGCGGGTGAAGATATGGGGAATCTCGCGCCAGGACTGGGCCATCCGCTCAGCTATCGTCTTGCGCAGCTTGCTGAGTTGCACGCGTTCGCTGCCTGCCATCGGCACCGGGGCAGCGCTGCGCGCCAGGGCCCCTGGCTGATCCGCTGGTTGGCCCACATCCTGCTTCATGTAGGCCAGGACATCTTTCTTGGTCACCCGGCCGTCGCGGCCGGTGCCGTTGATTCTGCCGATATCCAGTTGATGCTCGGCGGCCAGGCGCCGCACCGCGGGCATGGCGCGCAGCAGTCCGTTGCCGGTCGGCGATGCCGCAGGGATCGGCTTTGGTGCGGGTGCCGTCGCAGGTGCGGGTGCTGCCGCGGGCGCGGCCGCCGTTGGAGACACGGTGGTGGCTGCCGACTCACCTGTCGACCCGAACACGGCCAGCACCTCGCCGACCTTGACCGACTCGCCGGCTGCAACGGCCAGGCTGACGACAGTGCCGTCATAGGGTACCGGTACTTCGATCACCGCCTTTTCGGTTTCGACTTCGCACAGCAGGTCGTCGGTGGTGACCTCGTCGCCGACATTTACCAGCCAGCGAATGATCTCGCCTTCTTTCAGGCCGGAGCCCAGGTCGGGCAGCTTGAATTCGCGGGCCATGGGATTCAGTCCTCCAGCACCGTGCGCACGGCAGCCGCGACCCGCGAAGGATCGATCATCGAATAAGGTTCCATCTTGGCCGGCGCCCAGACCATGTCGGCATGGGCAACGCGCACCGGTGGCGAAAACAGCCGGTCACCGGCTTTTTCCATAACCGTCGCGATGATCTCGGCGCCAAGCCCCCCGCTCAGCGGCGCCTCATGGGCAATCACCAGGCGTCCGGTTTTCGCGACGCTGTCGATGACCGCCTGCTCGTCCCAGGGTTTCAGTGTCCGCAGGTCGATGATTTCGATGGAGACGCCCTCGTCCAGCAGTGTTTGCGCCGCCTTTTCCGCGATGCCGACCGCATTGCCGTAGGCGACCACGGTGGCGTCGCCGCCCGCCCGCGCGATCCGCGCCTTGCCGATCGGAATCTCGTAGTGCTCAACCGGTACACCTTCCTGGCGTTCGAAGTACTGGGCGACCGGCTCGATGAATACACAGGGATCGTCACTGGCCAGCGCCGCAGCCATCAGGCCCTTGGCGTCGCGCGGGTTGGAGGGATAGAGCACGTTCAGGCCGCCCGGCGCGTGTGCGTAGAAAGCTTCTGGCGCGTCCGAGTGGCCCTCGTAGCCCTCGTGCCCGCCGCCGCCCGGCATGCGGATAACGATCGGCATCCTGAACGCGCCGAAGGTGCGCCAGGGGTAGCGCGCGATGTGGAAGATGATCTGGTCGAACGAAGTGTAGGAAAAGCCGCCAAACTCGATTTCAACGATGGGCCGCGCACCGGCGATGGCCATGCCGACCGCGGCGCCGGCGATGCCGATTTCACACAATGGCGTGTCCAGCAAGCGCTCCCTGCCATATTTCTCGTACAGCCCGGCGGTTACCCGGAACACGCCGCCCTCGCGGCCGACGTCCTCGCCGAGCACCAGGCTGTTGTCGCGGGATTGCAGGCCGTGGTCGAGCGCGGAGTTCAACGCCTCGACCAGGGTCATGGCCGCGGTTTCCCCGGCCGGCTCGGGCTCGCTGCCGATCTGCAGGCAGGCATCCTCCGGCAGTTCCACAACATCCTCGCCGGCCCAAATCTGCTCCTGCTGCAATTGTTCGACCAGCCGCGGCGACAGGCTGCGCTGGGTAGAGCGCCAAACTTTGTCCCGGGGCGGTAGCGGTGTCGCTTCGAGCTGGTCGATGGCTGCCGCCATGGCTTTTTTGGTGCGTGCCTTTTCTGCGGCCTCCACGCCCTCAGCATCGAGCCCGCGGGATGCCAGGAAGGCCCGCATCCGAATCAGCGGGTCGCGCTCCAGCCATTCTCCCTCTTCGTCCCGGGTCCGGTAAACCGGCGTGCCGTCATAGGTCGAATGCGCGGTATAGCGATAACAAAGTGACTCGATCAGGGTCGGCCCACCGCCGGCCCGAGCCTTGTCCACGGCTTCCTTCACGGTGGCGTAGACGGCCAGCACATCCATGCCGTCGACGCGGACGCCCTCGAACCCGTAGGCTTCGGCTTTCTGGGCCAGGGTGGCCGCCGCGGTCTGCTCGTTCAGCGGCGTGGACTGGGCGTACCCATTGTTCTGGCAGAAAAACACGGTCGGTGTCTTCCAAACGCCCGCCGAATTGAGCCCGGCGTGGAAATCACCTTCGGAAGTGGCGCCGTCACCGAAGATGGCCACCGTGACCTCGTCCCGGCCCAGCATGCGCGTGGCGTAGCTGTAACCCGTGGCCTGCGGGATGTGGGTGCCGATGGTGGCATTCAAGGGAGTGATGCGGAACTCGTTCGGATTCCAGATCGCGTAGGGCATGCCGCGCCACAGCGCCAGTTCGTTGACTTCCGGCACGCCGCGGGCCAAGCGCACGCCCTGCTCGCGGTAGGCGCAGAAAATCCAGTCACGATCCTCCAGGGCTGCCGGCACGGCGACGTGCGTTTCCATGCCGGCGCAGGGATAGTAGGCGGGAATCCGGCCAATGCGCTGCAGCTTCAGCGAGGCTTCGTCGAAGGTCCTGGTGCGGACCATGTGCGCAAACAACCGGGTCAGCGCTGTGTCATCGAGCTCGGGCAACTCCCCGGTGACCTGGCCCGACGGGTCGACCACCTGCCGCACCGGGTAGCGGCTGGCGCTGTCCCGGCCGGCTTTGACGCGCTTGGCTGTGCTGCTCATCGCGGGTTCTCTCCTGATTCGATTCTAGACCAAGCGCCGCATGCGCATCAGAAGTTGAGCGTGAACTCGACCCGGTACAGGCGCCCGGGTGCACGGCGGTTGGCGACGTCCAGGAACACGAAGCGCTCGACAAAGTACTCCTCGTCGGTCGCATTGTCGACAAAGCCGGCCAGCATCCAGCGGCCCGAGTTGGAAGTCAGGCCAAGCCGCAGATCCAGCTTGCTCACGGATGGCTGCTCCAGGCTGTTGAAGATGTCGAACCAGAAATTGTCCGTGTAAGTCCAGATGCCGCTCATTTTCCACTCACCCAGCCCGCTATCGATGTAATAGTGAGCTTGCGCGGAGGCCGAATGCTCCGGAGATTGTGGTGTTGCCTTGCCCACCAGTTCGGGCTCGACGCTGGTCTTGACTTCCGAGTCGAGGTAGGCATAGGTGCCGGCGAGCTCAAGGCTGTCGGTTACCATCAAGCGGCCTTCGATTTCAATACCCTGGCTCTTGATATCACCGATGTTCTGCACCAGCGGCAGCAGATCGACCAGCGTCTCGAGCTGGTAGTCCTGGTAGTCATTGTAGAACGCCGAGAAGTTCAGCCTGGCACGACCGTCGAGCAAAACGGACTTGGTGCCCGCTTCATAGGCAATCACCTTCTCTTCATCGAATGACTGGATACGCTGCTCATCGGGAAGAAAGTCATTGGTCTGCCGATTAAAGCCACCGGACTTGTAGCCGCCGGCAACGCTGGCGAACACGGTCGTGTTCTCAGTGGCTGCGAAGTCAACGGCCAGGCGCGGGTCGAACGAATTCCAGCTGTCATTGGCGTAGATAGAGCCGTCGGTGACTGGTCCGAAAATTTGGCCGTCGAACAGTCCGAGAATGCCGTCCGTCGCCGGGTTGTTGTAGGAGAAGTTCTTCTTGTCCTTGGTGTAGCGCGCACCCGCGGTCAGGCTCCAGCGGTCGCTGAGGTGCCAGGTCAGATCCCCGTAGAAGGCGTAACTCTTGGTTGTGTTGGCGCCGGCCGGTGTTTCGGTCTGGTAGCCACAGGGCGGCAGGTCCGGCTCCTCGCAAAGGAATCCGAGTCCGGCCAGCACGTCGAGCACGATTCCCTCCTCGTAGCGGAGCGCATTGCGGAAGGACAAATCTTCCTCAACATAGCTCGCGCCAACAAACCAGTCGACGGCTTGGCCCGATCCGTTCAGGCGTAGTTCCTGGCTGATGGTCTCGTTGGTTTGCGGCTCCTCGAAGGTGACGATATCGAAGTCGATTTCATCGGCATCGACCGGCGTGACGTTCACGTCGTGGTCGTAGTAACCGGTGATCGACGTCAGGTCCATCGTTTCGCCGATCCCCCACTTGTTGGTCCAGATGACCCGGGTGGACTCCAGGCGCTGCTTGTCCGGCGCGCGGTTTTGGCGAATCGTCTTGGCGAAGGCATCTGCGTCTGTCACGATCACATCGTTGTTCTTCGACTCGATGGCTTCCACCAACAGCGTGGTTTCCCAGTTGTCGGTCAGCAATCCCAAGGCGCTGAGCCGGAAGTTGCGGCTGTCGACATCCAGCATTTCCTGGTTGGTCAATTCGTTGTAATAGAGCCCGTCGCGTTTGCTGTAGTTGGCGCCCAGGCGAAAAGCCCAGTTGCTGCCGGCCGCCAGGTTGCCGATAAACTGGCCACGGATCTGGCCTTCATCGCCAAATCCGCCCATCACCGAGCCATAACTCTCCTCGAGTTCCGGCTTCCGGGTGATGATGCTGATGGCGCCGGCCGAGGCGTTACGGCCGAACAGGGTACCCTGCGGCCCCTTGACGACCTCGATGCGCTCGACATCGAAAAATGCCGCGGTCGCGTTGGTGCCGCGGCTGGCGACCATGCCGTCGATGAAAATGCCGACCGCCGGATCGGCGCCGATGCCCGGCGCCTGTGAGCCGATGCCGCGGATGAACACGCTGGCCTCGGTGTCGCCGCGCGACTTGATCGACAGGTTGGGGGTCAGGCCCTGGATGTCACGGATGTCCTGGACGCCATTTTCGGTAACGAAGTCGCCGCTGAAGGCGGAAACCGTCAGCGGTACTTCCTGCAAAGTCTGCTCGCGCTTCTGGGCGGTGATGATGACTTCCTCGAGGACCCCGCGGTTTTCCTCCTGCGCCATCGCCGGGGCGGCCGTCAACAATCCGCCTATAAGCAATCCGGTCAACGATACGATGTAGGTTGTTGTGTGCAGCTTCATAGTCTCTGATCCCACGCTGATGTGCTGATGGTTCGGCCGGCTGTGCCGACGGCTAGTTTCAGAATGGAGTTTACGTGGCAATCGGAATCTCAGGAATCCCACTTCTGACCCATTTAAATGCATTTGTGACCACGAACCTCACACGAGGCAGGAGGTGAGCCAAAGGGGAGACCGCCGGATGACCTGGCTACGCGGGATGATCAGGAGCCTTGCGAATTTCGCTCGGCGAGCTACCGAAATATTTCTTGAAAGCCCGGCTGAACGGGCCGGGCTGAGCATAGTCCAGCAGGTAGGCAATTTCCTGGATGGAGAGGTGGGTCGATTCGAGGTAATGGCGGGCCAGGCCCATGCGGACCTCGAGCACGATATTCTTGTAGCTGGTGCCCGCGCGATACAAACGCTTACGCAGTTGGGCTGTAGACATTCGGAGGGCCTCGGCGGCTTCTTCCAGGCGCAGCATGCGCTTGCCGGGGCGGCTCAGGAGCAGGCGCCGCACGGACCTCGCGGTGTCCACGCTGGTGCTGCGCCCGGGTCCCAGCAGGCGTTCGCAAACCGCGGCCGTCACGTCGGACATCAACACATTGGCGCTGGTCACGGGGCGCTTCGTCCAGGCAGAAGGAATCTTCAACTCGGACCGCTCGGTATTGAAATAAACGGCGCAAGGAGCGAAAAACGTCTCGTAGGCCCCGCGATGTCCGGGCGGGGGGTAGGCAAAATGCGCGCTGGCGCCATGGTAGTCCGCGTCCGGGCCCATCATCAGCCGAATCGCCTGCCAATTGCCGCCCAGGCAGTCCTCCGCGATGCTCTCGTCTTCCCCCAGGTGCCGCCAGGTCGGCGACGGCCGGATTACGTGAAAGTTGTCTTCCACCGCGTACTCCTCGGTGTAGCGGTCGGAAGTCAACTCCAGGTAACGGGCCATCAGGGCCATGCCTTTGCCGACCGTGGGGCAACTGAGCACCGCGTAGCCCATCATGCCCAGGTCGAGCAACTCGAGCTTCGACATGAACCGGAAGGTGATGTCCGGAAACTGCCGGCGCACGAAGTCCAGGGCAATGTCGAAGTGCTCCTGGGTCAGCCCTTCACCACTGCGCAGTTGTTCCCGCGACAGCCGCGTACGCTCGATGGCCGTGGCAAAAACGCGCGGCGGCTGATCGGCCAGGCATTCGTGCAGGCGCGCCAGCCACTTGACGACGATCTGGCTCTCTTCCTGGTGTCTTGACTGGATTTCGATTTGCGGCTGATGTATCGGTGATTTCATAGGGGGTGTGACTTTCTTTGGTTTTCAGGGTCAGAAGTATCATATAGAGGTAAAATACTTCTGCCAACAACAAGTTGCATGTGCCCGTGCCCCGCGCCGCCGAAACTGCCAGGATCCATGACAGGGTCTTATCTGTCTAGAATTGGGTCATAACTGTGATTTCAATTGCGCTGCTCCATCGTACAATGTATTGAAATCATGCGCCAGACGCCAATGGGCCGCTATCACAAGAAGGAGCTGAGCCGAGAATGTCACCAGTCAATACCGTACTGACGATTCCTGAGCCGGGCGCGAGCCAGCTGCAGCAACTCCCGTATCCCAAGGTGGCGCCAGGCTATGTATTGGTGAAAGTGGCCATCGCGCCCATCTGCATCGAGCACCAGATCTACCGCGATCACACTTTCGAGTGGCACGAGGACGAATACCATCTCGGACACGAAGGTGTCGGTACTATTGTCGAGGTGGCGGAGGGTTCCAGGCACGCGGTCGGTGATCGGGTCGTCATGTACCAGGGGAATCCCTGCGGGGAGTGCTTCGTCTGTCGGGAGGGCCTCAGCCCGACCCACTGCATGGCCATTCCCTATGAAGAGATGCCGGGCCAGATCGGTTCGGATCCGCATGCATGCCTCGAAAGCCTCGGAGGAGCGCAGCTGATCAACACACCGGGTGGTTTGCGCTCGATCGAGATCGCCTGCGGCAGCGAATCCGGTGGATTCGGCTTCTCGCAATTTCGACTGGCGCCTGAAAGCATGGTCCAGAAAATTCCGGACGATCTGCCATTTCGCTACGCGGCGGCGGCCAACTGCTCGAACGGCTGCACATACACGGGAGTGGAAGAGGCCGGCGTGAAGGCCGGCGACGTCGTGCTGGTCGGGGGTATCGGATTCATCGGCTTCGGCGCCATCATCAACGCAAAGTACCGCGGCGCAACGGTCATCGCGCTCGGGCGCAACGCCTTTCGCATGGAGTTGGCGCAGCGGATCGGGGCCGATTACATCATCGACCCCGACGATCCGGACTGGCTGGCGAAAATCCATGAACTCACGGGCGACAAGAAGGGTTGCGACGCGGTCTTCGAATGTTCCGGCTATCCCTACTACCAGAAGAGGTGTCTGGCCGCGGTGCGCCGCTACGGGCAGATGCGCCTGTTTGGATTCCTGGTCGGCTCGGACGAGCCGTTGCCGATCCACCTGCTGGACGAGATCCACAACCGGCACGTCACGCTGACCGGCAGCCACGATGTCAACGTCAGCCATCGCGAGGGTTTGATCGAAATGCTGCGGGACCCCGAGGTGCAGCGCGCCACTGACCTGATGATCACGCACGAATTCAACATGTCGGACGGCGATGCGGCCTTCGAGGCCTGCTTGAGCAAGAAGGCCGGCAAGGTGTACCTCTATCCGCAGGAGGACTGCCCCCGCTAGCCGGGCGCCTGTCATGACCACCATCGATCCATTTTCCATCGGCGGCAAAAATTGCCTGATCGTTGGCGGCACGGCCGGCATTGGCCTGGGCGTTGCCGAACACTTCGTTCAGGCGGGGGCCGATGTGATCATCACGGGACGTCGCGCCACCGGAGAGTCGATCGCGGCGGGTGTTGGCGCCCGCTTTGTGCGAATGGACCTGGCCGAGTCGGGGTCGATCTTCGCCGGAATGGCGTCTGCCGCGGACCTGTTCGGCGGCCGTATCGATTGCCTGATTCTGAACGCCGGCATCGCAGACGACGCCGGTGGGGTCGACGGGCTCGACCTGGCAGTGTTTCGCCGCGTATTTGAAGTCAACGTGTTCGGCGTCGCGCAGGCTCTGCGCGACGGCATCGCGCACATGGAGCAGGGCGGCAGCGTTGTCGTCACGTCGTCGCCGGCCGCGACCGAATTGATGCCGGGAGTCGCCGCTTACGGCGCCTCCAAGGCCGCGGTCAATGCCCTGGTGAAAACCGCGGCCATCGAACTCGGACCGCGCGGCATCCGGGTAAATGCGGTTCTGCCCGGCGTCATCGAAACGGAAATGGCCTTCGATCCGGACGGGCTGGAAGAGGAACTGGAAAGGCTCAGCAGCCTCACGGCCACGGGCAAGGTCCGCCAGCCAGCCGAAATGGGCCCGCCGTTCCAGTTCCTGGCCAGTGCGGCCAGCGAAACCTGTACCGGCGCGCTGCTGGCCTGCGAGGACGGCGTCTCGGCCGGCTTCAGCAGCCTCTTGTTGGCCCGCGCCTTCGGCGCGTAACACTTCCTAGACGATTGGCTCTGCCGGTTCGCCGCCTGCGCGGTGCCGGTGTGCCCTGGCATGCGGCAAGCCCATCCGCAGGGCCAGCAAGGCGAGCGCAAGGGCGATCAACACGCTGACCGCGCCGGTCATCAACAGGACCGCGTGTCCCCCGATACCCGTCAGAATGCCACCCAGAGCCGGTGCGAGCATCACCCCAATGCCGATCGCGGGCACGGTCAAAACCACGAAGCGTCCGTCGACGTCGAGGTCGGCCACCACCGAAACCGTGTAGGGTATGCCGAGCCCGAAGGAGAATGTGAACAGGCAGGTGGCTACTGCGTAGGCGGCCAGGGAGTCCATGCCGGCGAGCAGGACCAGCGAAGCCAGCAGCAGCGATGCCGCGACGGCCAGTGGCAAGGCAAGTCCGAAGCGGTCCCCCAGCACCATCGCCGCCAGTGAGCCGCAAATCGCCAGCACCAGGCTCAGCGACAGGACGTTGCCCGTGGCGACCGCATCGAAGCCGGCGTCATTGGCCACGCGCTCGACAAAGGCCCAGATCATCGTTGTGCAGAACAGGTAGACGAGCACGGCGGCCAACCCCAACCACAAGGCGAACCGCAGGGCAGGAGCCAGCGCGGCTTCCTGCCGGTCTGCAGTCGGCTCCGCCCCCTTGCTGCCGCGCGCCGGCAACCCAGCCAGCAGGGGCGACAGCACGAGCAACACGACGGCCATCGCCGCCATCAGGCCGGTGAAGCCCCAGCGCTGAATCACCGTTCCGGGCAGGATCAGCAAAAGGATCGCGCCCAGGCCGGCTTCGCTGGCAATCTTCAGGCCGTACCAGCGGGCCGGTCGGCTGGTGTCGCCGAGCACCGTGGTGCCGATGCCGTACAACACCGAAAAGGCGCCGCCGGCAACTGCAATGGCGATGGCCATCAGCAGGTAGCTCTGGGTCAAACCGGCCGCCACCAGCGCGCCGGCTGCGATGGGAATGGCGCTGAAGCTGACGACCCGCCAACTGCAGCGGCGGATCCAGAAATAGGCGGTGATCGTGGCCAGCGTGAAGCCCGCGTAGAAGCTCGAGCCCAGTATCCCCACCGATTGATCGCTCAGGGCGCGGAAATCCTGGGCGGTTCCCAGGAACAGCGGCAGCAGGTTGTAGGTCATTGCCCCCAATGCGGAGATCGCCACGCCCGCGAAAATCACGCCGACGCGATCCATGGCGTTCAGGGAAACATTTCCGGTCAAAGACCCGTCCTCACCAGGCGCTGCCGACGGTCAGATAGATGGCCGTATCCTCCGGCCCCCTCGCCAGGTCCAGGCCGGCCTGGAGCCCCATCTTCCGCGCCAGGCGGTAGCGGAAACCCAATCCTCCGGCGCCGACCGTTTCGCTCTCGTTGCCGAACAGGCTCAAGTCGCTGGTCTTGCCGACGCCGCCGAATAAAACAAGCGTCCAGCGGGGTGTGAGGCCCCAGAGGTATTCCAACTCACCGGTCATCACTTCTTCGCCCTGGTAACGCAGAGCCGGAATTCCTCGCAGGTTCACATAGGGGTATCCAAAAAACGGGACATCACCAGACACCTTTTCGCCAACCAGCCTGATGCCCAGGCTGGAATATGCGCCGAACGGCGTGTAGTGATAGAGCCCGGCCATCAGGTGGTCATAGTTGAAGTCGCTGCCCCAATTCTTGTCGTAGTTGCGATACTCCAGCAAGGCTCGAAGCCCATCACTGGGTGTAAAGGTCGTGTTCCTGCCATCGTACTCGACGAATGCACCCAAACCGCCTTGCTCAAAGCCGAAGCGGGGGTCCGGCAGATCGTCTTCTGGCGGCCCGTCTATCCGGAACGTATTGTCGGCATTGATATATAGATAATTGGCACCCAGCCACCAATTGGACTCACGCAGACGGAATTGCATCCGCTGGTAAAAGAATGTGCCGTCGACATTGAACCGGATGCCGCTGTCCGGATCTTCCTGCGGGCCCTCGGACGGGTAAAACGTGAGGTTGACGCTGACCTTGGCGATGACACCCAGGTAGCGGACGTGGTCGTCTTTCCAGACACCCGAATGTGCTCCGCCGAACAGGTAGGTCTCGTTGTCGGTACGCGCGGCAAAGCCGACCGATATGCTGGGCGGGCCTGCGTGCCCGTGCACCGAACTGTCCAGCTCTTTCGGCTGGTGGAAATAGGCCACTGCCGCGCCAATGCCAAAACCCACCGCCGGTTCGGTGACGATGATCGGTATGGGGAGAAAGCCGGCGCGGCTGGCCAGGTAATCACTGGAGTCAAGCATGCCGTCCTGTGGGTCGATCAGGTTTTCATGGAACCATTCCGAAAGAGTGCCCAATGCGTTCGCCTCGACGGTGCCGATACCGAGATACGAGCTGAAAAGAAGCACGGCCAGTGCGTGATGAGTAAGTCTGTTTTTCATCTTGGAGGCTCGCAGTAAAACCGTTCTTACGGTTGGTTATTTGCGACATTCCTTATGGTGCTGAACGGTGCTGAACGGTGCAGATCAATCAGCGGTACGTCAGTGGCAATCGGTTTTGATGCCGGCCTCGGCGCTGCCGGTCATCGTTTGGCCTCGTTCAGGGCGTCGAGCAGGATAGTGGCCCAGCCCTTTAGAATGCGTTTGGATGCCTGCTTGTTGGTAGCTGAATTCGACCAGGTATAGAGACCACTGCTGCGGTCCGCTCTTCGATCCAGGGCTTTGGCCAGCAGCGCTCCGCTGACGGAATCGTAGAGCTCGATATACAGCGTCATCGCCCCGGCGGAGGCGACGTACGTCATCGACATGCCCGCTTGCCCCGTATCTGGTGCGTTGGGATAAAGATCGATGATCGCCGGACGGATGAGCAGCACATCCTCACCGGCTTCATCAGCGACCGGATAACCGCCCGATTCCAGCACCTCGACGAAGACGCTTTGAAACTCGTCGGCCATTGTGTCTTTCATCCGCTCGACGTCCCTGGTCGTGATGCCCAAGGGCTGGGCGGATCGGGATCGTTGGTCTCGCAACCAGTTCTTTTGGAAAGCGACATAGGTGTCGAGTAACAGCACGCGCTTGTAAGGCGCGAGATCAGCATCTGGTGCTGCATAGACAATTGCCAGTTTGGAGTCGGGCACCAGGTGCAGACCCTCTTCCGTTACCTGCGGCAACTCCGGCTTTTTCGCCTGCAGTGGACTCGAAATGGCGAGGAGAAAGGCAAAACAGACAAATATCCCGATTTTCATGATCATGATGGTGCCTCGGTCTCGCGGTTCTTCATTTTTGGTTAGCTCGGACAACGCTATGCGTGGTTTTTCTCGATCTCTTAAATGTACACTGATGGAATGGAAATGTATATTTCCGGCGCCGGCCCGTTGCGGAGCGGGGCCGTCGCTCGGCGCACATATACAAGGTCCCTTCGATCCACTGCGCTGCGGTTATGCGGTCGGTAGAACGTAGCGGTACACCGCTACGAAGTGGCACGTTGTGCCCAGCACGACCACGGACCTCGTATTTTGACTTGATGCTGCTCCCAACCACCTGCTCGGGTGGAACACCGTAGATGTGCTCGGCCCAGGGGCGTATGAACTCAATCCCGCCACCGGACACGATGTAGGTTTTGAATTCGTTTGCCCGCAGATAATCCAACAGCTCGAGCATCGGCTGCCCGGCCCAGAGCGTGCCGTCATTATCGAAAGTTGCAATGCGCTCGGAGGGTGCGATGAAACCCGGTGAGCCGGCTGTCGTTACGAGCTCGACAAAATCGACAATCGCTTTCTTCGATGCCGTATCGTTCCACGATGGCAACGGATCCGACTGCGCAAAAGTCAGCGGACTCGCCAACAGCAAAGCCGCCGCCAACGCTGGGATCATTCGCCAAAAACCTGCGACCTGACGCTTCATCTGTATTTTCCCCGAGTGCGCATCAGCGTCCCAAGGCAGTAACGACAGCGTCGTCCGAAAAATATAGGCCTTTGGGCCAATAACCGTTGGTAATGTGATTTGCTACTCTGACGTTTCAGGGTCGGTGCTCCCGGAGTACCGGGCATGTACAACTCACAACCCCGGAGGATCCATGAACCCGATTCCATCCCGTTCAAGCCGTGTGCTCACCGCCCTGATCGCAATGGGTGCCATTCTTCTGACGGGCTGCTCATCGCCGGTCGTCTCGAACGTCGATCCGTCGGTCGATTTTTCCGCCTACCAGACCTACGCTTTCCTGTCCGACGTTGCGGAAGACAAGAACCAGTACGAGTCCATCGAAAGAGCCTACCTCAAGAACGCAGTGGGACGGGAGATGAGCCAGCGGGGCTTCAAAAAAGACAACGCCAACCCCGATATCGTGATCAATTTCGCGGTTGAGACGCAGGAAAAAGTGCAATCGAGGAGCGTACCGACCGGCGGTTACGACTTTGGCTATGACCCGTTCTACGACGTCTACGGGCCGGGCTGGGGCACGACATACACGACCCGGATCGACCAGTACACCGAGGGCAAACTCGTCATCGATATGATCGACGTGGATGACCGCCGGGTGGTCTGGCAGGGGTCGACCAAGGGCCGCCTGACCGATAAGGCGTTACAGAACTACGAGGTCACGCTGAACGAGGCCGTAACTGAGATCTTCGCCCAATTCCCGCTCGCGCGTTGAATTTGCACTGAACAGTTCTGTAGAGCAAGTCTTTCTAAGTCTGGTAATGACCGAGACCGCAAACGCGGCCTGGCGTACGTCAGATTTTTTGCATCGTTTCATTGATCTTGTGCCAGGGTTCGGGTGACGGTCAACCTGCTGCCTTGTTGCATGCAGCCAGGCCTGCAGCGGGAATACGCTGATGCGTGAGTCAATTCCAGCTTACGAACCGGCTTGACTTGACCACCGGGGACTACTGAAATAGCGGTGAAGGCGCTCCGTCTCACGGGTGCCGGGGAATGCAAGCGTGCAAAAAGTTTTTATCAGCCTGATGATTGCCCTGAGCTGCCAGGCGCTCTCGGCGGACGGTGGCGCGCAACCGCAAGAATCGGACAGTGCTCACTGGGCAATGGCGTCTTTCCTTGGCACGGGTTGGTACAAGATCGACGATTCACTCTCGATTTTTGTTATACGTATACCGCCCCGGCAGACGGTGCGTGAATCCTGGTTCAACGGTCGCGACGACCGTGGCATCGGGATCGAAATCAAGTACACCACCACGCTCGGTCTCTTCTCCCTGGATGATGTGCCCAGCACCGCCGATTCCGATGATTTTGGGACGTTCAGCTTCACCCCCGGGATCGAACTCGAGATACCGGTAACCGAGGATTTTTACCTGCGGCCTTTTGCCCACCTGGGGTGGGGTACGGATTCAGAAGGCGCTTCATCGTCCTGGATCTGGTTCGGCGGCGTGAAAAGCCGCTACCGGTTTCCGCAGAGCCGTAACAATCTGGCCATCATCGGCAACATTTATTATGGTGGGCACAACCCGTCGGAAGGCAAGAGCGGCGATATGACTGGCCTGGCGCTGGGCATGCAAGGGAGCATTCCTCTTGGAAACCGGTCCTACGGAGAAACCACGATCGACCTGGACTGGCACGCGATGTACACCTACTTCAGCAACGAGCCTGTTTTCACGACGCCAGCCAGCAGGACACTTGAGGTGCAACGGATGGTTGAACTCGGGTTGGCGTTGAGCCCGAGAGACGGCAAGTGGAACCTCTGGCTCTGGAAGCCGGAGCGCCTGGGGCTGGGTGTCAAGTGGGACCCCGATACCGACTTCCTGGGCTTGACGATCAATTTTTCGTCCTGGTTTCGCCGGTGAGCCTGCTCGGAATCATCTGGTCCATGATCGCGGCAGCCTGCGGCATGCTCGGGCTGACCCAGGCCTTTCTCTGGTGGCACAATCGGAAACGGATCGAATACCCGATCTCCATGCTCATGGCGTTCAGCGCGATGGCCATCCCCTTGCTCGAAATGAACCTCGTTTTCTCAGCCGATGCAGCGCATCACGACCGTCTGATTCTGTGGATGAACCTGGCCGTTGCCACGGTCCTGGTTTCCATCGTCTGGTCGCTCCGGGCGATCCTGCCAACGACCCGACGATGGGCGGCTGTCCTGATAACGGCGCTGTGGATCGTGGGTATCTGTGTCAACTTCCTTTTGCCGGGGAACCTGACCTTCAGCGAAGTTCTGGCGGTGGAACCTTACATGACGCCCTGGGGGGAGCAATACTTCATCGCAACGGGGACAATAAATCCCTGGAAATGGACGGCAGATATAACGGTGCTTCTGATTCCACTTTATGCGATCGACGGCGCCTGGCGTGCCCGAAAAACAAGTCGTTTTTGGCAAATCCGGGCCATCGTATGGGGCATCGTGCTATTCGTGCTGATTGCCGGCACCCAGGCGATCCTGCTCGACATGGGACACTACCAAACACCCTACGCGATCAGCCTGGCCTTCTTCTTCGTCATCCTGTCGTTCACCTGGGTATTGGCGCAAGAAGCAGTGCGCGCGGGCAAGCTGGATGAGCAGATTGCCCAGAACCTGCGAGAAATGGAACAGTCGATGCGGATCAACATGATGGGCGAGGTGGCCGCGACCCTGGCCCATGAGATCAATCAACCCCTTTCGGCGATCCTCGGAAACGCACAGGCAGCTGAAAAATTCCTTGCGCGGCAAGATCCCGACCTGGATGAAATTCGCGAGATATTTGCGGATATCGTTCGCGACGACAAGCGGGCAAGGGACATCATTGCAAGCCTTCGCAGGATGCTTCGAGGGGACAGCTCCGAGGATCAAAAGGTCGATCTTGAGTCGGTAACCCATGAGGTTCTTGCTTTCATGGAGCGCCAACTGGCGCAAAACGCCATCTCTGCACAACTCCACGCAGAGAAAAACCTTCCCCGGGTTTGCGGCGGCCGCGTCGCCATTCAGCAGGTTTTGCTGAACCTTATTCTGAACGCGGAACACGCCATAATCGAGGCCAACGCTACGCAACGGGTTATCGAGGTTCGCGTATCCGAAAAAGAGGGAGGTTGCGAGGTCCAGGTAAGCGATTCCGGTCCCGGAATTGCCGAAGAGGTCAGGGAGAATCTGTTTGAACCGTTCGTGACGACGAGAAAAAGCAGCCTGGGCATGGGCTTGACGGTCTGCCGGCGAATAATCGAGAACCAGGGTGGCCGCCTGACCCTAAAAAGCCAGAAGAGCGGCGGCGCCTGTTTTCGGGCCTGGCTACCGGCGTGCACGCTGTGACAGAGACTGTTTTCATCATCGACAACGACCATTCCGTGCGCAGGAGCCTGTCCAGGCTGCTGCGCGCCGAGGGCATTCGAAACGAGTGCTTCGAATCTGCGCAGGCATATGAGGATCGGGAGTTACACAACGGCGTGGGCTGTATCCTGCTCGATATCAATATGCCCGGGATGAGCGGGATCGAACTGCAGGCGCGGTTGCTGGAACG
>Ga0316195_10000053_pt1 | contig 31767 bp, 39 predicted proteins | sample Phised1_MG_FD_204937 | JGI IMG/M metagenome (GOLD analysis project Ga0316195, IMG submission 204937) | Coastal sediment microbial communities from Maine, United States - Phippsburg sediment 1 | ecosystem: Environmental > Aquatic > Marine > Coastal > Sediment | place: USA: Maine | collected...
ACCGGGCCGCGCTGAACGCCTACCAGCACGGTGCATCGGAATATGAAGTCCACCAGGCATATCTGCTGGCCGCAGGGCATGTGGAGCCCGAATTGCCCTATGGAAACATCATCGCCTACGGAGAAAACGCCGCGGTTCTGCACTATACGCATCTGCCCCGGCAACGCCCGGATGGAATTCCCCCTTCTTTCCTGATCGACGCCGGTGCTACATATAATGGCTATGCCAGCGACATCACCCGTACCTATACCGTCCACGGTGGTGAGTTCGGAGAAATGATCGAAGCCATGGACGAGGCCCAGAAGCGTCTCTGCGGGACCATCAAGCCGGGACTGAATTTTGCCGACCTGCACCTGCAGGCCCATGGAGAGGTCGCCACCATGCTGGCCGACTTCAAGATCGTCACATGCTCTGCCGAAGCGGCCCTTGAGTCGGGATTGACCCGGACCTTCCTGCCCCATGGGCTGGGACACCTGCTGGGACTGCAGGTGCATGACATGGGCGGCCTGCAGGCCGGTCCCGAGGGCGGCATCATAGAACGCCCGGATGGCCATCCCTACCTGCGTCTGACCCGGACCCTGGAGGCCGGCTGGGTAACCACGGTAGAGCCCGGCCTGTATTTCATCCCCAGTTTGCTGGGGAAACTGGCTGACAGCCCCGCCGGCGCCCAGGTGAACTGGGACAAGGTAGAAAGCCTGAAACCCTATGGCGGCATCCGGATCGAGGACAATGTGCTGGTCACCGAAAACGGCCAGCGCAACCTCACCCGGGAGGAAGAGGCAAGGACAGCCTGATCTTCCTCAAGTTTGGGAAATAGCAAAAACGAAAAAGGCCGGGGAAACCCGGCCTCTTTCATTCGGCTTGCACTGAAGTGGCTTATTCGGCCTTTTCAGGAGCCTTTTCAACCAGCTGAACAATCGCCATGGGAGCATTATCACCGGCACGCATGCCCATTTTCAGGATGCGCAGGTAACCACCGGGACGGGTCTTGTTACGGGGCCCCAGGTCGGTGAACAACTTGCCCACCACTTCCTTGTCCCGCAGGCGATCAAACGCCAGCCTGCGATGCGCCACGCTATCTTCTTTAGCGATGGTGATCAGGGGCTCGACTACCCGACGAAGTTCCTTCGCCTTGGGCAGGGTGGTCTTGATGGTCTCATGCTTAAGCAGCGATGCGGCCATGTTGCGAAACATCGCGTGACGATGTGAGCTGTTACGGCCTAATTGGCGACCAGACTTTCTGTGGCGCATGACTCTATATTCCTAAAATTAGTTGCGGTGGCTCAGGCGACGGCGCTAGTCGTCCTGGCGAAGTGAGGCCGGCGGCCAGTTCTCAAGGAGCATCCCCAGAGCCAGGCCGTGTGCATCAAGCACTTCTTTAATTTCAGTCAACGACTTCTTACCCAGATTCGGGGTACGCAGCAGTTCAACTTCAGTACGCTGCACGAGATCGCCGATGTAGTTAATGCTTTCAGCCTTCAGGCAGTTGGCAGAACGTACGGTGAGCTCAAGCTCGTCGACCGGACGCAACAGCACCGGATCAACCTGAGCCTCTTCAGCACCGGAATCGCCATCGTCCTGACCCTGCAGGTCAACGAATACGCTCAGCTGATCCTTAAGAATGCTGCCGGCTCGGCGAATTGCCTCTTCTGCATCAATCGTACCGTTGGTCTCGATGTCGATAATCAGCTTGTCCAGGTCAGTACGCTGTTCCACACGAGCGGCTTCAACGTTGTAGCTGACACGACGGACCGGGCTGAAAGAGGCATCCAGCTGCAACACACCAATCGGACGAGTTGCCTCATCAAAGGTGTTCTGGCGTGAAGCCGGGCGATAGCCACGACCACGCTGGACCTTCAGGCGCATGTTCAATTCGCCAGCCTTTGTCAGGTGAGCGATGACCAGTTCAGGGTTGACCACTTCAACGTCCGCGGGGCACTGGATGTCAGCAGCGGTCACGACACCCGGTCCTTTCTTGGACAGTGTCAATTCCACTTCATCACGACCATGGACCTTGATAGCCAGCTGCTTCAGGTTCAGCAGCATGTCCACCACGTCCTCCTGGACACCCTCGATGGTGGTGTACTCGTGGAGTACGCCATCAATCTCGGCCTCTACCACAGCAGCACCGGGCATTGAGGACAGCAGGATACGACGCAGGGCATTACCCAGCGTGTGTCCAAAACCGCGCTCAAAAGGCTCAATGATTACCTTGGCCTTTTGATCTGTGTCCGGCTGAACCTTAACGACGCGGGGCTTCAGAAATTCGGTAACTGATTCGTGCATGTCTTGCACCTTCTAAGCGTTACTTGGAGTACAACTCGACCACGAGATTCTCATTGATATCAGGGAGAATCTCTTGACGATCGGGCAGGGCCTTCATCACACCAGACAGCTTCTTTTCGTCAACCTGGACCCACTCGGGGAGACCAACCTGCGTAGCCATCTGAAGTGCGCTTTGGATGCGCTGCTGCTTCTTTGCTTTTTCGCGGATAGCGATAACATCACCCGCAGAAACCTGGAAAGACGGTATATTCACAATCTGCTCGTTCACCACGATACCCTTGTGGCTAACCAGCTGACGGGCCTCGGCACGAGTAACGGCAAAGCCCATACGGTACACGACGTTATCCAGACGGCCTTCGAGAAGCTTCAACAGGTTTTCACCGGTCGAGCCTTTCTTGAGGGCTGCCTTCTTGTAGTAGTTGCGGAACTGACGCTCAAGCACACCGTACATACGACGGAGCTTCTGCTTCTCGCGCAACTGCAAACCGTAATCGGACATGCGACCACGACGTGCACCGGCGGTTCCGCCAGGCGTGGTTTCCAGTTTGCACTTTGAATCCAGAGAGCGAGCACCGCTCTTCAGGAACAGGTCAGTACCCTCGCGACGCGAGAGCTTGCACTTTGGTCCCAGATATCTAGCCATTCTGCAGTACCTCTACACGCGACGCTTTTTAGGCGGGCGGCAACCGTTATGCGGGATAGGAGTCACGTCTTCAATCTGGCTCACGCGAAAACCTACTGAGTTCAGTGCACGTACGGAGCTTTCACGGCCCGGGCCGGGGCCCTTCACACGCACTTCAACATTCTTCACACCAAATTCGGCGGCGGCACGGCCGGCCTTTTCAGCGGCAACCTGGGCTGCAAAGGGCGTGCTCTTACGAGAGCCGCGGAAACCGCAGCCACCGGAGGTCGCCCACGACAGGGCATTACCCTGGCGATCGGTGATGGTAATAATTGTGTTGTTAAAAGACGCGTGTACGTGCGCAATCGCATCGGTAACGTGCTTTTTAACCTTTTTCTTGGTCTTTGGCTGTGCCATATATCCAGTCCCGCGCTTGAGCGCTAAACGTTGAGCTAATTCTTGTTGATCAGACTACTTGCGAATCGGACGACGCGGGCCCTTACGGGTCCGTGCATTTGTCCGGGTGCGCTGACCACGCAGGGGCAAGCCCCGACGATGGCGAATGCCTCGGTAGCAACCCAGGTCCATCAAGCGTTTGATGTTCATGGAGTTTTCGCGACGAAGGTCACCTTCAACCACGACTTTGGCAACTGCCGAACGCAGTGATTCAACTTCAGGTTCGGACAAGTCCTTCACCTTCACATCCGGCGCAATTCCAGCGGCCTCACAGACCTTGGCAGCGGTATTCCGGCCAATGCCAAAGATCGAGGTCAACGCGATCACGATGTGTTTATGAGTGGGGATGTTAATCCCTGCAATACGGGCCATCTAAGCCGTCTCCTGAGTAGGCCGCGAAAAGCCGGCCATTTTAACTGATTCGTCTGGTAAAACCAAATCTAACGACAGGGTTAACCCTGGCGCTGCTTGTGCCGTGCATCCGAACAAATCACCCGAACCACACCCTTGCGGCGGACGACCTTGCAGTTGCGACACATTTTCTTAACTGATGCTCTAACTTTCATTGCTCTTGCTCCCGAGCTGGCGGACCGACCTTATCGAACCTGGCCAGGTCTGCCCATACCTTTAAGATTAGCTTTCTTCAGCATTCCATCGTACTGATGGGACATCAAATGCGCCTGCATTTGGGCCATGAAATCCATCACTACAACAACCATGATCAGCAAGGAAGTGCCACCGAAATAGAACGGTACCTTCAGGTACAAGATCATGAATTCCGGCAACAGACATACTGATGTCACGTAAATACCACCCCAGAAGGTCATCCTGGTCAGTACCTTGTCAATGTACTCGGCCGTCTGCTGACCGGGGCGAATACCCGGGATAAAGGCACCCGAGCGTTTCAGATTGTCTGCAGTTTCCCGCGAATTGAACACCAAGGCGGTGTAGAAGAAGCAGAAAAACAGGATCATGCCAGCGTAGAGCATGATGTAAATCGGCTGTCCCGGGCCGAGGCTCGCGGCAATGTCCTGGAGCCAGCCAAAACCGGCGCTGGTTCCGAACCACTGGGCGATAGTCGCCGGGAACAGAATGATACTGGAGGCGAAAATCGGAGGAATAACACCCGACATGTTCAGCTTGAACGGCAGGTGGCTGCTTTGGGCAGCAAACATCTTCCGTCCCTGCTGACGCTTGGCGTAGTTCACCGGGATACGACGCTGACCGCGCTCCACGAATACTACAAAAGCGGTAACCGCCAGAATCACAATAATCAGGACCAGCGCCATGGCGGGGTTCATTTCACCGGTAGTTACCAGTTCAAGAGTGCCACCAATCGCCGCCGGCATACCGGCCACGATGCTCGACAGGATGATCATCGAGATACCGTTACCAATTCCGCGTTCAGTAATCTGCTCACCCAGCCACATCAAGAACACCGTGCCAGTCACCAGGGTGACGGCTGCGGTAAACACGAAATGCGGACCCGGGTTAATCACAACACCCTGGTTCTGCAAGGCCATCGCCGCGCCCAGAGACTGAAATGATGCCAGCAGCACGGTTCCGTAACGGGTGTACTGGGTAATCTTGCGACGACCAGCCTCACCTTCTTTCTTCAGCGCCTGCAACGAGGGCAGAACATGTCCAGCCATCTGGATAATAATCGAGGCCGAAATATAAGGCATGATGCCCAGGGCAAAGATGCTCAAGCGCTCCAGGGCACCACCGGAGAACATGTTGAACATGCTCAGGATGGTTCCTTCCTGCTGCTCGAACATGCGGGCAAGGGCCATCGGATCGATACCGGGAACCGGAATAAATGTTCCGATACGGTATACGATCAGGGCACCGATCAGGAAGAACAGACGATGACGGAGCTCGGTAAAACGGCCCGTCTCCCCTGTTGTCATCCCTGTTGCTGAACCTTTAGCCACTATAACGCGCCTCTATTGAGAACTACTGCAATCTTTATTCTGCGATTGTGCCGCCGGCTGCTTCAATTGCAGCACGCGCACCCGCGGTCACCTTGATGCCAGTCAACTTCACAGCTGACTGCAATTCACCAGAGGCAATCACCTTAACCTGCTTGGCGAAATGCGGGACCACACCCACAGCCATCAGGCTCTGGGGAGTGATCTCGCCGCCTGAAACCTTGGCCAGTTCGTGCAAACGAACCTCCACGGAATACTTGGCAACGCGTGACTTGAAGCCCACTTTCGGCAGACGACGCTGCAAGGGCATCTGGCCACCTTCAAATCCGACCTTGTGGAAACCACCGGAGCGAGATTTCTGACCCTTTACGCCACGACCCGAGGTTTTACCCTGGCCGGCAGAATGGCCGCGACCCAGTCGCTTGCCTTCTTTTTTGCTGCCCTCAGCGGGCTTTATTGTATTCAGTCGCATCTTAAGCGTCCTCAACCTTCAACAGGTATGAAACCTTGTTGATCATTCCGCGGTTCTCAGGCGTGTCCAATACCTCTACGGTATGCCTAATTCGCCTCAGACCCAGACCGGCAATACAAGCCCTGTGGGCCGGCAGTCTGCCACTCTTACTCTTTATCAGAGTTACCTTTACGGTATTAGATTTTGCCTTGGCCATGATTTACCCCAGGATCTCTTCTACAGTCTTGCCGCGCTTGGCCGCGATGGCCTTGGGCGACTTCATAGCAACCAAACCCTCTACGGTCGCACGAACCACGTTGATCGGGTTGCGCGAGCCATAGCTCTTGGCGAGTACGTTACGTATCCCGGCTGCCTCAAATACTGCACGCATGGCACCACCAGCAATAATACCGGTACCGTCAGAGGCGGGCTGCATGTAAACCTTGGTGGCGCCGTGGCGCCCAATGGTCACAAAGTGCAGGGTATCGCCTTTGAGGCTGATGGCACGCATGTTCTTGCGTGCGGCCTGCATAGCTTTCTGAATAGCAATCGGCACTTCACGGGCCTTGCCGTAACCGAAGCCAACACGACCGTTGCCATCACCAACTACGGTCAGTGCGGTGAAGCCAAACTGACGACCACCCTTGACCACCTTGGCGACACGATTGACGGTAACCAGTTTTTCAACCAGGTCTTCTGTGTCTGCAGATTTCTGAACTCTTGCCATGACTTACTCGTCTCTTGAATTGGTTCGCTTAAAATTCGAGGCCGGCTTCACGTGCTGCATCGGCCAGAGCCTTTACGCGACCGTGATACTTAAAGCCGGAACGATCGAATGCCACCTTGGTGACGCCTGCTGCCTTGGCGCGCTCAGCAATGAGCTTGCCAACAATAGCGGCTGCGGCGACATTGCCCGTACCGGTCAGTTCTTTACGCACGTCTTCCTGCAAAGTGGAGACGCTGGCCAAAACCGTGTCCCCACTGGGAGCAATGATCTGGGCGTAGATGTGCCTCGGTGTACGGTGCACACTCAGTCGGTTAAACCGCAGTTCGCGAATCTTGGCACGCGTTTTCTTGGCGCGACGCAAGCGACTCGTTTTCTTGTCCATCCGAGACGTCCTCTCGATACTCGTACTGCGACTCGTCCAGCCGCAAATACCTGTTGATTTACGATCCGATTCGTTACCCAGGGGATAACCAACCGGTTAAACGCCGAAGCGTTCTTACTTCTTCTTGGCTTCTTTGATGACTACACGTTCATCAGCGTAACGCACGCCCTTGCCCTTATAGGGTTCCGGCGGACGGTAAGCGCGAATGTCTGCAGCCACCTGGCCAACACGCTGCTTGTCATTGCCCCTAACCATGATTTCCGTCTGCGTCGGCGTCTCAATAGTGATGCCTTCGGGAATCGCATAGTTAACAGGGTGCGAAAAGCCCAGCGTCAGATTCAAAACGTTGCCCTGTGCGGCTGCACGGTAACCAACGCCAACCAGTTGCAGCTTGCGCTCGAACCCTTCACCGACACCGATGACCATATTGGCCAACAGGGCACGGGTGGTTCCAGCCATAGCGATCAACTGACGATCATCACTGGCAGTCTTAATCAACAATTCCTGTCCTTCCTGTGCAACTGAAATATCAGCCTGCAAATCCAGGGACAAAGAACCTTTTGGACCCTTCAGGGTCACGGTGTTTCCAGACTGGGAGAAATCTACTCCCTTGACCAGAACTACCGGCATTTTTGCTACTCTTGACATGGTCTCAACCTGTCCAATAATTCAGTTACAAACGTGACCGCTTAGGACACGATGCAGAGTATTTCGCCACCTTCACCAAGTTCACGGGCTTTGCGATCGCTCATTACACCCTTGGAGGTGGAAATCACTGCAACGCCAAGTCCACCCTGAACACGGGGAAGCTCGTCTTTGCCCTTGTACAGACGCAGGCCGGGACGGCTGCTGCGCTGAAGGCTGGAAATAACCGGCTGACCTTCGAAGTACTTCAAGCGGATCTTCAGGATCGGCTTGCCTTCGACAGTCTCCTCGGTCACTTCTTCAAGGTAGCCTTCATCCTTAAGGACGTTGGCCACTGCCAGCTTCCCTTTGGAGCCAGGCATCAAAACTTCCATCTTGCCAGAACCCTGCGCATTGCGGATTCGAGTCAACATGTCAGCGATTGGATCGGTCATGCTCATTGCAATTACCCGTTAATAGTTACTGTTTACCAACTGGCCTTGCGAAGACCGGGTATCTCACCGCGCATAGTCAATTCGCGCAGCTTGTTTCTGCCAAGACCAAACTTCCGATAGTAGCCGTGAGGCCGTCCGGTGATGCTGCAACGATTACGCTGTCTGGCAGGACTGGAATCGCGCGGCAGGCTAGACAATTTTAAAACTGCAGCCGCACGATCTTCATCGCTTGACTCCATGTTGCTAATAATTGCCTTGAGCTTTTCACGCTTGACGGCAAATCGAGCCACAAGCTTGGCCCTCTTTACTTCACGTGCAACCATCGATGTTTTAGCCATGAATCTATCTCACTTCTTGAACGGGAAGTTGAAAGCTTCCAGCAATGCACGACCTTCACGATCGTCCTTTGCATTAGTGGTAATCGTAATATCCATTCCGCGGATTGCGTCGATCTTGTCGTAATCCACTTCCGGGAAAATGATCTGCTCTTTCACGCCCATGCTGTAGTTGCCACGACCGTCAAATGATTTCGGGTTCAGGCCACGGAAATCACGAGTACGAGGAATCGCGATCCCCACCAGGCGATCAAGGAACTCATACATGCGTTCGCGACGCAGGGTCACCTTGCAACCGATAGGATAGCCGTCACGGATCTTGAAGCTTGCGACTGACTTGCGAGACAGGCACACCTGGGGCTTCTGACCGCTAATCGCAGTCATGTCACTCACGGCGTGATCCAGAATCTTCTTGTCAGCCAGCGCTTCACCAACACCCATGTTAATGGTGATCTTGGTGATCTTCGGCACTTCCATGACGTTGTCCAGGCCAAGTTTTTCCTTGAGCTGGGGCACCACGGTCTCTTTATAATATTGCTGCAGTCTTGCCATCGTAATTCTCGCTTAGACGTCCACGACTTCGCCGTTTGACTTGAAGAAGCGGACTTTATGGCCACTTTCAAGCGTCTTGATACCAACCCGATCACCCTTCTTGGTAACGGGATTCCAAAGCATCACGTTAGAGCCATCCAGGGGCATCTCTTTTTCAATAATGCCGCCCTGGACGCCCGCATTCGGGTTCGCACGCACATGCTTGCGGGCCATGTTCACGCCCTCAACCAGCACCTTCCCGAAATCGAGAATGCTTGTGACTGTGCCACGACGGCCCTTGTCTTTGCCGGCGATCACGACGACTTCGTCGCCCTTTTTGATCCTATTCATGTTCTTCTCCGCCCTTACAGCACTTCTGGCGCAAGCGATACGATCTTCATGAACTGGCCTGTACGCAGTTCACGCGTGACCGGGCCAAAAATACGGGTGCCGATCGGTTCCAGACGGGCATTCAGCAGTACTGCTGCGTTGCCATCAAACCTGATCACTGAACCATCCGGACGACGCACACCCTTACGGGTCCGCACCACCACGGCGTTGTACACTTCACCCTTCTTTACTTTGCCCCTCGGGATCGCGTCTTTTACGCTCACCTTTATGACGTCTCCAACACCGGCGTACCGACGTTTCGATCCACCCAGCACTTTGATGCACTGAATGCGACGTGCACCGCTGTTATCGGCCGCGTCCAGGACTGTCTGCATCTGAATCATGGTTGCACTTCCGTACCGCTAATTCATACCACTCCCGAAGGAGCATTAATTATTCGCCTGAGGTTTCCAAAACCTGGACCACGGTCCAGGATTTACGCTTGGAAATCGGACGACACTCGGAAATTTCCACCAGGTCCCCTTCGCGGCACACATTGGCCTCGTCGTGAACCATATACTTGGTGGTCCGGCGAATATACTTGCCGTAAACCGGGTGCTTTTCTTTTCGCTCCACGGCTACCGTAATTGACTTGTCCGCCTTGTTGCTCACAACACGGCCTGTCACGTTACGGGTTTTATTCTCGCCAGTTTCCACAGCTTTTACCTTTTCGCTCTCGCTCATGACTGCTCACCCGCCTGCTTTTCAATTTCACGGATCACAGTCTTCACGCGCGCAATGCTCTTACGCACCTTATTAAACTGATCGGGACGTGCCAGCTGGCCAGTTGCTTGCTGCATACGCAGGTTGAACTGCTCTTTACGCAGGTTCAAAAGCTCTTCCTGCAGCTCGGCACGAGACTTCTGTCTCAGATCACTCGCCTTCATCACATCACCTGACGGGTAACAAACGTTGTGGCAATCGGCAGTTTGGCTGCGGCCAGGCGAAACGCCTCGCGTGCAATAACTTCCGATACGCCTTCCATTTCGTAAAGCACGCGACCAGGCTGAATCTGAGCCACCCAATATTCCACGTTACCTTTACCTTTACCCTGACGTACTTCCAGGGGTTTGGTGGTAATTGGCTTATCGGGGAAAATCCGAATCCAGATCTTGCCACCACGCTTCACGTGACGAGTCATGGCACGACGAGCCGCTTCGATCTGGCGAGCAGTAATACGCCCACGACCGACGGCTTTCAGTCCGTACTCACCGAAAGACACAGAGCCTCCACGGTTAGCAATACCACGATTACGTCCCTTGAACTGTTTGCGGAATTTTGTCCGCTTAGGCTGCATCATGACCGTTACTCCTACTTGCCAGCCTGTTCAGCAGCGGCAGCACCGCTCGTCTCGAGGCTTTCAAAAACCTCTCCACGGAACACCCAAACTTTTACACCAATGAGTCCGTAAGTCGTATTCGCCTCGGCAAAACCGTAGTCGATCTCGGCACGGAAAGTGTGCAGAGGAACCCGTCCTTCCCGGTACCATTCCGACCTGGCAATTTCAGCGCCGTTCAAACGACCGCCAAGCTTGACCTTGACGCCCTCGGCTCCGGCACGCATGGTGTTTTGCACCGAGCGCTTCATAGCCCGGCGGAACATCACACGACGCTCCAACTGCTGGGCCAGACTCTCGGCTACCAACTGGGCGTCCAGTTCCGGCTTACGAATCTCTGCAACATTGATACGCACATCAACCAGAGGCATCTTGAGCAAGCGCGCCACTTCGGTACGCAGCTTTTCAATGTCCTCACCCTTCTTGCCGATCACCACACCCGGACGAGCCGTGTGCACAGTGATGTGGGCCTTCTTGGCCGGGCGCTCAATATGAATCCTGCTCACCGAAGCTTCTGCAAGCTTCTTCTTCAGGTATTCGCGAACTATATAATCAGTCTCTACATGACCGGGGAAGGTGCGCTTGTCTGCGTACCATTTCGACGACCAGTCCCGGGTGATTCCCAGGCGGATACCGATTGGATTTACTTTCTGACCCATCGTGGCCTCTCTTACTGGTCCGAAACCATCACGGTTATGTGGCTGTTACGCTTGATAATCCGCGCACCGCGACCCTTGGCACGCGCCCGGAAACGGCGCAGCGAGGGAGCTTCATCCACAAAAATCGTGCTTACTTTTAATTCATCAACGTCAGCACCGTGATTGTGCTCTGCGTTGGCAATTGCCGACTCCAGAACCTTCTTCACGATGTGCGCAGCCTTTTTGGGGCTGAACGCCAGTGTCTGCAGCGCACTACCCACACCCTGTCCGCGGACCTGGTCCGCAACTAGGCGGCATTTCTGGGGGGAAATGCGCGCGTATTTTAATTTCGCGGCTACTTCCATGGTTAGTGCTCCTACTTAGACTTCTTGTCAGCAGCGTGACCTTTAAAGGTACGCGTCATGGCAAATTCACCGAGTTTGTGTCCTACCATGTTCTCGGAAACCAACACGGGTACGTGCTGGCGACCGTTATGAACAGCAATAGTCAAACCCACCATTTCCGGGGAAACCATTGAACGCCGAGACCAGGTTTTGATCGGGCGGCGATCGTTACTCTCTACAGCGGCCTGCACCTTCTTAATAAGGTGCGAGTCGATGAAAGGACCTTTTTTAACCGAACGAGGCACAGTCTTTCTCCCGCTTACTTCTTGTTACGCCGGCGAACAATAAACGCATCAGTGCGCTTGTTCGAGCGAGTCTTGTAACCCTTAGTGGGCGTACCCCAGGGGCTGACCGGATGACGACCACCCGAAGTCCTGCCCTCACCACCACCATGCGGGTGATCGATGGGGTTCATGGCCACACCACGAACGGTGGGTCGTACACCGCGCCAACGCTTGGCACCGGCTTTACCCAACTTCTGCAAGTTGTGCTCCATGTTGCCGACCTCACCAATGGTGGCCCGACATTCAATGTGCACCTTGCGCATTTCACCTGAACGCAAACGCAATGTTGCGTACGTCCCTTCACGTGCAACGATCTGCACAGCGGCACCGGCGCTACGTGCGATCTGACCACCCTTACCGGGCTTCATCTCGACGTTGTGCACCTGGGTACCAACCGGGATGCTGCGCAAAGGCAGAGCATTACCCGACTTGATCGGCGCACCGCTGCCGGACATCACTTCCATGCCCGAGGCTGCGCCACGCGGGGCCAGGATGTAGCGGCGTTCGCCGTCTGCATACAGGACCAGTGCCAGGTTGGCGCTACGGTTAGGATCGTATTCGATACGCTCAATGCGACCGACGATCCCATCCTTGTTTCTCTTAAAATCAACCAGACGGTAACGACGCTTGTGGCCACCACCCTTATGACGGGTAGTAATACGGCCAGCGTTGTTACGGCCGCCCGTGGACTTGCGAGTCGCCAGCAGCGGGCCGTAAGGCTCGCCCTTGTGCAGGTCATCTCGCTTGACCTCGACAACAAACCGGCGTCCGGCAGACGTTGGTTTTGCTTTGTGCAGATATGCCATTTCAGTAGCTCTCTAGTTCCGCTGGTCGCTTACTCGGCGCCCATGAAATCAATATCCTGACCTTCAGCCAGACGAACATAGGCCTTCTTCCAGTCGGAACGTTTACCCTGATGTCCACCAAAACGCTTGCGCTTACCAATCTGGTTCAGAACCTGAACGTTCTGCACCTTGACTTCAAACATCAGCTCTACAGCCTGACGAATCTCAGCCTTGGTGGCGTCTTTGCGTACTTTGAAGATGATCTGGTTGTGTTGTTCCGCAGCAGCCGTGCTCTTTTCAGAAACATGCGGGCCGAGCAGGACAGTCATTAATCTTTCCTTGCTCATGCCAATCTCTCCTCAACACGCTTGACGGCAGCTACTGTAATAAGCACATGCTCAAAACGGGCAAGACTCACCGGGTCAACACCGGTTGCCTCGATCACTTCGACGTGAGGCAGGTTGCGGGAAGCCAGGAACAACTTCTCGTCAAAGCCTTCAACCACGATCAGCACGCTCTTCACGCCCAACTCTTTCAGCTTGACGGCCAACTGCTTGGTCTTCGGCTCATCAACGCCGAATTCCTCGACAACCAGCAAACGCTCCTGGCGAACCAGCTCAGAGAACATCGATTGCATGGCGGCGCGGTACATCTTGCGATTGACCTTCTGGCCAAAATCCCGGGGCTGCGCGGCAAAGGCGCGACCACCACCAACCCAGATCGGGCTGCGGATCGTACCAGCACGAGCCCGACCGGTGCCTTTCTGACGCCAGGGCTTGATGCCACCACCGCTGACAGCGGCGCGGTTCTTCTGAGCCTTGGTGCCTGAACGTGCCTGCGCCATGTAGGCGGTCACGACCTGGTGAACCAGTGCTTCATTAAATTCTTTACCAAAGGCGTCTTCAGATACTTCTACCTGGCCTCCGGCACCATGTAACTTGAGGGTCATGGCCATGGGTTAGCTCTCCGACTTCGGCTGGCGGGCTTTCACTGCAGAGCGAATGATCACGCTGCCGCCCTTGGAGCCCGGTACCGCTCCCTTCACCAGAATCAGGCTGCGCTCAGCATCAACCCTGACAACCTCAAGGTTCTCAGAGGTAACACGAACGTTACCCATATGTCCGGCCATCTTCTTGCCCTTGAACACACGACCCGGGGTCTGGTTCTGACCGATAGAACCGGGGGCGCGATGGGAAACAGAGTTACCGTGAGTGGCGTCCTGCATGCGGAAGTTGTGGCGCTTCACACCACCTTGAAAACCCTTACCGATAGAAGTGCCGATCACGTCAACAATCTGACCTGGTTCGAACAATTCAACGGTAACGGCGCTGCCAACTTCCAGATCTGCGCCTTCTTCGGCAGCCAGGCGGAATTCACGCAAGCCACGACCGGGCTCTGCGTTTGCCTTGGCAAAATGGCCGATCTCCGGCTTGCTCAGACGGGAAGGCTTTACCGCACCGGAGGTGACCTGAATCGCGCGATAACCATCGCACTCATCGGTTTTCACCTGCGTAACACGGTTAGGTAGAGCCTCGATCACGGTAACCGGGATTGAGTCACCGGCGTCCGTAAACACGCGGGTCATACCGCATTTGCGGCCCACTAGACCAATTGCCATCTTTTCTATCCTCGTAACACCACGTCGACTTCGATTGGCCAACGTTGTAACTAAGCTTTCGGACCCGATCTATCAATAGGTCGTTTTTAACAACCTGGCGCCTGTAAACGCCCAAAATCTGGTCCGAGACTTGAAACTCAAGGCCCGGCGCAGGTAAATCCCACACCGGGCCCAAAAGAGCCGAAAATTATAACACTGATTTTTATTCTGTCCAGCACCATTTCGGTGCTTTTTCGAACTAATTCAGCTTGATTTGAACATCGACACCAGCGGGAAGCTCAAGCTTCATCAGGGCGTCAACAGTCTTATCAGTCGGATCCACAATATCCATAAGGCGTTTGTGGGTCCGGAGTTCGTACTGATCCCGCGCGTCTTTATTGACGTGGGGAGAAATCAGGATGGTGAACCGCTCCATTTTGGTGGGCAGCGGAATCGGACCACGCACCTGGGCGCCTGTGCGCCGGGCAGTTTCTACAATTTCACGCGCTGAGGTATCAATCAGTCGGTGATCGAAAGCCTTCAAGCGAATGCGAATAGTCTGATTGGTGGCCATTGGACCTGCTCCTAGTACCCCCGGAGGGGCCGCCCCACCCGGGACGTGATTCGTTCGTTAATACTCACAACCGGAAACGACTCCAGCTGGATTCTGTTTAATCTTGCTTCTGGTCGAATGGCGGGCCGACCAAGCGGTCAACCCACCTTCCGGATCCTGTCTTAAGCTAGGATCTTGGCAACTACGCCGGCGCCAACGGTACGGCCACCTTCACGAATTGCAAAACGCAGACCATCTTCCATGGCGATCGGCGCAATCAGCTCAACTACCATCTGAATGTTATCGCCAGGCATCACCATCTCAACACCCTCAGGCATCTCAACCGCACCGGTTACATCGGTGGTACGGAAGTAAAACTGAGGACGGTATCCCTTGAAGAACGGAGTATGACGACCGCCTTCTTCCTTGGTCAGAATATAGACCTCGGCTTCAAACTTGGTGTGCGGGGTGATCGTTCCGGGCTTGGCCAAAACCTGGCCACGCTCAACATCATCACGCTTGGTGCCACGCAGCAGTACGCCAACGTTGTCACCAGCCTGACCCTGGTCAAGCAGCTTGCGGAACATCTCAACACCGGTGCAGATGGTCTTGGTCGTGTCATGGATACCCACGATCGCCACTTCCTCACCCACCTTCACAATGCCGCGCTCGATACGACCGGTCACCACCGTGCCACGACCAGAGATCGAGAACACATCTTCGATCGGCATCAGGAACGCACCGTCAATCGCACGCTCCGGAACCGGAATGTAGCTGTCCATCGCTTCAATCAGCTTGAGCACCGAAGGAACACCAATCTCGCTCTGATCGCCTTCAAAGGCCTTCAGCGCAGAACCGGTAATAATCGGCGTGTCATCACCCGGGAACTCGTAGGTGGACAGCAGCTCGCGCACTTCCATCTCCACCAGCTCAAGCAGCTCGGCATCATCAACCATGTCTGCCTTGTTCAGGTAAACAACGATGTACGGCACGCCAACCTGACGGGCAAGCAGGATGTGCTCACGGGTCTGGGGCATGGGGCCATCAGCCGCCGACACAACCAGGATCGCGCCATCCATCTGGGCAGCACCGGTGATCATGTTCTTCACATAGTCAGCATGCCCGGGGCAGTCAACGTGGGCGTAGTGACGCTTGTCACTTTCGTATTCCACGTGAGCGGTCGCAATCGTGATACCACGCGCCTTCTCTTCAGGCGCGTTATCAATCTGATCGTACGCACGAACCTCACCGCCATGCATCTCAGCCATGCACTTGGTCAGCGCTGCTGTCAGCGTAGTCTTGCCATGATCCACGTGTCCGATCGTTCCGACGTTCACGTGGGGTTTTGTACGTTCAAATTTTTCTTTCGACACCTTTCTATACCTCTGTCAAAAGCTTAATTAGGAAGCTTTCTTGATAATTGAATCTGCAACGCTGTTGGGCACTTCGTTGTACTTCAGGAATTCCATGGAGTACGTGGCACGACCCTGGCTCATGGACCTCAAATCGGTCGCATAACCAAACATTTCGGACAGCGGGACCTCAGCCTGGATGGTCTTGCCTGACGGGGTGTCTTCCATACCCTGGGGAAGACCACGACGACGATTAAGATCGCCCATGACATCACCCATGTAATCCTCAGGGGTGACAACCTCAACCTTCATGATGGGCTCAAGCAGGACCGGCTTGGCTTTTGCCATAGCCGCCTTGAACGCCATGGAACCGGCGATCTTGAACGCCATTTCACTGGAGTCAACGTCATGGTATGAGCCGTCGAACAAGGTAGCCTTGACGTCGACCACCGGGAAGCCGGCGAGCACACCGTTGCCCATCGCTTCCTTGATACCCTTGTCCACAGCGGGAATGTATTCCTTGGGAACAACACCACCAACGATAGCGTTGTCGAACACGTAACCGGTACCGGCTTCGGTCGGGCCCAGGCGAATCCAGACATGGCCGAACTGACCACGGCCGCCGGACTGGCGAACGAACTTGCCTTCCTGCTCGACTTCGCTGCGGATCGTTTCCCGGTAGGCCACCTGGGGCTTGCCCACGTTGGCTTCTACATGGAACTCGCGACGCATACGGTCAACGATAATGTCCAGGTGCAACTCGCCCATACCGGAAATAATGGTCTGGCCTGACTCTTCGTCGGTGTGCACGCGGAAAGAAGGATCTTCCTTGGCCAGCTTGGACAGGGCGATGCCCATCTTCTCCTGGTCAGCCTTGGTCTTGGGCTCCACGGCCACAGAGATTACAGGCTCGGGGAATTCCATACGCTCCAGGGTGATCTTCTCCTGAATGTCACACAGGGTATCACCGGTAGTGACGTCCTTAAGACCCACTGCAGCGGCGATATCACCGGCGCGCACTTCCTTGATTTCTTCACGGTTATTCGCGTGCATCTGCAGGATACGGCCGATGCGCTCTTTCTTGCCCTTCACGGGGTTGAATACGAAATCACCAGACTTGAGCACACCCGAATACACCCGGAAGAAGGTCAGCGAACCTACGAAAGGATCGGTGGCAATCTTGAAGGCCAGCGCAGCGAAAGGCGCTTCGTCGGTGTTCGGACGCGTACCTTCGGACTCATCGTCCAGGATGCCGCGGATAGGAACCACGTCCGCGGGGGACGGAGCCAGCTCTACCACTGCGTCCAGCATGGCCTGTACGCCCTTGTTCTTAAAGGCAGAGCCACACAAAACCGGAACAATTTCGTTAGCAATGGTGCGCTTGCGCAGAGCTTTCTTGATCTCATCCTGACTCAGCTCGATGCCTTCGAGGTACTTGTTGAGAAGCTCTTCATTCGCTTCAGCCGCAGCCTCAACCAGCTTCTCGCGCCACTCATTGCACAGATCGAGCATGTCGGCAGGAATTTCCCGCTCCTCGAAGGTCATTCCCTGGTTTTCTTCATTCCAGTAAATGGCCTTCATCTTGACCAGGTCAACCACACCCTTGAAGTTTTCCTCAGCGCCGATAGCCAACTGCAGGGGCACCGGGTTGGCACCCAGGCGATCCTTCAACTGCTTCACAACGCGCAGGAAATTAGCGCCGGCGCGGTCCATCTTGTTGACGAACGCCATACGCGGCACTTTGTACTTGTTAGCCTGGCGCCAGACCGTTTCGGACTGGGGCTCAACACCACCAACGGCGCAGAACACGGCTACGGCGCTATCGAGCACTCGCAGGCTTCTCTCCACCTCAATGGTGAAGTCAACGTGCCCGGGGGTATCAATAATGTTGATACGGTGCTGTTCGAACTGCTGCTCCATACCGGCCCAAAAACAGGTGGTAGCTGCAGAGGTGATAGTAATGCCACGCTCCTGCTCCTGCTCCATCCAGTCCATGGTTGCGGCGCCATCGTGCACCTCACCAATCTTGTGAGAAACGCCCGTGTAAAACAGTACACGCTCGGTGGTGGTGGTCTTACCGGCATCGATGTGAGCCATGATGCCAATATTGCGATAGCGGGAAATCGGGGTCGTGCGTGCCACTTCAAAGTCCTCTTTGATGACTTCGTAACGTCGTCAAGTCTAGGGCCGTTGGGGTTACCAGCGGTAGTGTGCGAATGCCTTGTTGGCTTCGGCCATGCGATGCGTGTCTTCACGCTTCTTTACGGCAGCGCCTCTGCTTTCGGCAGCATCCATCAGCTCGTTGGCCAGGCGGTGTGCCATGGATTTCTCGCTGCGTTTGCGGGCCGAATCAATAACCCAACGCATTGCCAGTGTCTGGCGACGGGAAGGACGAACCTCCACCGGCACCTGGTATGTAGCACCACCAACACGGCGGGACTTCACCTCAACAGCAGGCTTTACGTTTTCAAGGGCCTGTTCCAGCACTTCAAGGGCTCGCGCACCGTCGCACTTATTGCGCTCTGAAATACGCTCGATAGCACCATAGATGATTTGCTCAGCGACAGATTTTTTACCGCTGTTCATCACCATATTCATAAATTTGGCAAGCATTTCACTGCCGAACTTGGGATCGGGCAGGATGAGTCGCTTGGGGGCAGATGTACGTCTTGACATGATAATTCCTCAGGAATTCTTACAGCTCGCGCGGCGGGCCAAATTAGGACTTAGGACGCTTGGCGCCGTACTTGGAACGACCTTTGCGGCGATCGCTAACGCCGGCGCAGTCGAGGGTGCCGCGGATGGTGTGATAACGCACACCAGGCAGATCCTTAACACGACCGCCACGAATCATGACAACCGAGTGCTCCTGAAGGTTATGACCCTCACCACCAATGTAGCTGGATACTTCGAAACCATTGGTAAGACGGACACGAGCCACTTTGCGCAAGGCCGAGTTCGGCTTCTTCGGTGTAGTCGTGTACACACGAGTGCAAACGCCACGCTTCTGCGGACATGCCGCCAAAGCAGGCACAGTGCTCTTTTCCTTCTTCGACTTGCGCGGTTTCCGCACCAGCTGATTAACAGTTGCCATAAGATCTACTTCTTGCTCAGTCAAATTGTTGGCTTTGGGAAATAACGACCATATATGGCCTTCTCCCAGAGCAGAACCGGGTCGTCAACCTAATGACGACCCGGACTCATATATTCCGCCGGTCTACAACGCGGGCGGGTGATTTACGCCCGGTCGAGATAAAGACCGAGCATTTTATTTTGGTGAGGCCCCCCTGTCAACGTCAGGAGGCATAACCAAATGGTGCCAGCACAAAAAAACGAAGGGTGGGACCGCTGGCGGCCCCACCCCCGGAGCCTGTTGGCTATTCTTCCTCGGTAACCCCGAGAGCTTCTTCGGCTTCGGCTTCGGCTGCCTGGGCAGCCTCAGCTGCTGCTGCAGCCTCGGTTTCAGCCGCCAGGGTACGGAATTCCTCAGCCATCCGATCCTCGTGAGTACGACGACGTTCGGCATGATAGGAGAAACCGGTACCAGCCGGAATAAGTCGGCCGACGATGACATTTTCCTTCAGACCGCGCAGATCATCCCGCAAACCGCGTACTGCAGCCTCGGTAAGAACCCTGGTAGTCTCCTGGAACGATGCCGCCGAAATAAACGACTCGGTAGCAAGCGAAGCCTTGGTAATGCCAAGCAGCAAGGGTGCGAAAGTCGCCCCGTCCTTGCCAGCGCTCTGCACCGCCTCGTTAGCTTCCTGCACCCGTGCGCGATCCAGCTGCTCACCACGCAAGAAGCGCGAATCACCCGGTGAGGTGATTTCAATCTTGCGCAGCATCTGGCGGATGATCACCTCGATGTGCTTGTCGTTAATCTTTACGCCCTGCAGACGGTAGACGTCCTGGATCTCGCGAACCAGGTAATCAGCCAGCTCTTCGGCTCCGCGCAAGCGCAGGATGTCATGAGGATTGAGCTCGCCGTCAGCGATAATTTCGCCGCGAACAACCTGCTCACCCTCAAACACGTTAAGACGAACCCATTTCGGAATCAGCACTTCGTAGGTCGAATCTTCGCTGGTGATTACCAGGCGAACCTTGCCCTTGGTTTCCTTGCCGAAGCTGATGGTACCCGAATGCTCAGCCAAAATAGCCGATTCCTTGGGCTTCCGGGCTTCGAACAAGTCAGCCACTCGGGGCAGACCACCGGTGATGTCACGAGTCTTCGAAGATTCCTGCGGGATACGTGCAATAACGTCACCCAGGGTCACCTTGTCGCCATCGTCCAGACTGATGATCGCGCCGGTAGGCAGAGTGTAGACCGCGGGAATCTCGGTGTTGGCAAAGAAGATAGGCTTACCCTTGGCATCCACCAACTTGGCCACCGGACGCTGATCCTTGCCGCCAGCACCACGCTGCTTGGGATCAAGCACCACAATACTGCTCAGGCCGGTGATGTCGTCGACCTGGCGAGAAACGGTAACACCGTCCTCAAAGTCTTCGAACCTCACGACACCTGACACTTCGGTCACCACCGGATGGGTGTGCGGATCCCAGGTCGCAACGACCTGGCCGGATTTAACCTCGGCACCGTCTTCCACCTGGATGGTGGCGCCGTAAGGCACCTTGTAACGCTCGCGCTCGCGACCGAACTCATCCATGACACCCATTTCACCGGAGCGAGACACTGCAACCCAGTGACCCTTCTCATGGTGAACCATCTTGATGTTGTGCAGACGCAATACGCCGCTACCCTTGATTTCCACGCTGTTCACAGCAGCGGAACGGGATGCAGCACCACCAATATGGAAGGTACGCATGGTCAGCTGGGTACCCGGCTCACCGATTGACTGGGCAGCAATAACGCCAACAGCCTCACCAATATTGATGCGGTTACCACGCGCCAGATCACGACCATAGCACTGCGCACATACACCGTAGCGGGTTTTGCAGGCGATGGGTGAACGTACGTGAACCTGGTCGACACTCGCCTCTTCCAGCTTGCTTACCCAAAGCTCGTCGAGCAGGGTGCCGGCTTCAACCAGTACTTCCTCGGTGCCAGGACGCAACAGGTCGGTGGCAACCACACGACCCAGCACGCGCTCGCGCAAAGCCTCAACCACGTCGCCGCCTTCAACCAGCGGAGTCATGATCAGGCCTTCTTCAGCGCCGCAATCTATCTCGGTAACAACCAGATCCTGCGCCACATCGACCAGGCGACGTGTCAGGTAACCAGAGTTAGCTGTCTTCAACGCGGTATCAGCCAGGCCCTTACGAGCACCGTGAGTCGAGATGAAGTACTGCAGAACATTCAGACCTTCACGGAAGTTTGCAGTAATCGGGGTCTCGATGATGGAGCCATCAGGCTTGGCCATCAGGCCACGCATACCGGCAAGCTGCCGAATCTGTGCAGCAGAGCCTCGAGCACCGGAGTCGGCCATCATGTAGATGGAGTTAAAGGACTCCTGCTCAACCATGTTGCCTTTTGCATCAGCCACCATTTCGGCGCCGAGCATATCCATCATGGCCTTGGCTACCTGCTCGTTGGTACGCGACCAGATATCCACAACCTTGTTGTAACGCTCGCCGTTGGTCACCAGACCGGAGGAATACTGGTCCTGGATTTCCTTAACTTCACGCTCTGCACGTTCCAGGATCTTACCCTTCTCTTCCGGCACGACCATGTCGTCAGCGGCGATAGAGGCACCTGCGCGGGTAGCGTAACGGAAACCTGTGTACATCAGCTGGTCAGCAAACACCACGGTCTCTTTCAGACCAACCCGGCGGTAGCATTCGTTCACTACGTTCGAGATGGCCTTCTTGGTCATCGGGCGATTAACCAGCTCGTAAGGCAGACCCTTCGGCAGAATTTCAGACAGCAATGCACGACCGGCAGTAGTCTCGAGAACGCTTGTGCTCTCCTGCATGTCACCCGCATCGTTCAGAATCGACTGCTTGATGCGTACCCGGATCCTGGACTGCAGGTGAATGTTGCGGCTCTCGTAGGCGCGATGCACCTCAGCCACATCAGAGAACACCATGCCTTCGCCCTGAGCGTTAACACGCTCGCGAGTCATGTAGTACAGACCCAGAACCACGTCCTGTGAAGGAACAATGATGGGCTCGCCGTTTGCCGGGGACAGGATGTTGTTCGAGGACATCATCAACGCACGGGCCTCAAGCTGGGCTTCCAGCGAAAGGGGTACGTGAACAGCCATCTGATCACCGTCAAAGTCAGCATTAAACGCGGTACAGACCAGCGGGTGCAGCTGAATAGCCTTACCTTCAATCAGCACAGGCTCAAATGCCTGGATACCCAGACGATGCAGGGTGGGCGCACGGTTCAACATGACCGGATGCTCACGAATCACCTGCTCCAGGATATCCCAGACCTCGGGGCCTTCGCGCTCAACCAGGCGCTTGGCAGCCTTAATGGTGGCCGCTTCGCCGCGCAGCTGGAGCTTGGAGAATATAAAGGGCTTGAACAGTTCCAGCGCCATCTTCTTGGGAAGACCACACTGGTGCAGCTTCAGAGCCGGACCTACCACGATCACTGAACGGCCTGAGTAATCCACTCGCTTACCCAGCAAGTTCTGGCGGAAGCGACCCTGCTTACCCTTGATCATGTCAGCCAATGACTTCAGCGGACGCTTGTTGGTGCCGGTAATGGCACGACCACGTCGGCCGTTATCCAGCAAGGCATCTACCGATTCCTGCAACATGCGCTTTTCGTTGCGCACGATGATGTCCGGGGCATTCAACTCCAGCAGACGACGCAGGCGGTTATTACGGTTGATTACCCGACGGTACAGATCGTTCAGATCGGAGGTCGCAAAGCGGCCGCCATCCAGGGGCACCAGGGGACGCAGGTCCGGCGGCAGCACAGGCAGTACCGTCAATACCATCCATTCCGGGCGGTTGTCAGATTCCTGGAAAGATTCCAGCAACTTCAGCCGCTTGGACAGACGCTTGATCTTGGTGTCTGAGTTGGTACCGGTGATGTCTTCGCGAACCTTGAGGATTTCCGAGCCCAGGTCGATGGTGCGCAGCAGTTCGTAAACAGCTTCCGCACCCATGCGGGCATCAAACTCGTCCCCGTGCTCTTCGATGGCCTCAAGGTAGGCTTCATCAGACAGCAACTGGCCACGCTCCATATCAACGGTCATGCCAGGCTCGACGACCACAAAGGCCTCGAAATACAGCACCCGCTCAATTTCGCGCAGGGTCATATCCAGAAGCAAACCGATACGGGACGGAAGTGACTTCAGGAACCAGATGTGGGCGACCGGGCTTGCCAGGTCAATATGCGCCATGCGCTCGCGGCGGACCTTGGACTGGGTCACTTCCACGCCACACTTCTCACACACCACACCGCGGTGCTTGAGACGCTTGTACTTACCACAGAGACACTCGTAGTCCTTTACGGGACCAAAGATCTTGGCGCAGAACAGACCGTCGCGTTCAGGTTTGAACGTACGGTAGTTAATGGTCTCTGGCTTCTTAACTTCGCCAAAGGACCAGGACCGAATCATGTCTGGCGAAGCCAGCTTGATCCGAATCGCGTCAAAGTCTTCCCCCTCGGGGGCTGACTGCCGGAAAATATTCATAAACTCTTTCATCGTGCCACCTGCCTGTTGCGGCTTTCGATTTGTGGAAGAACCAGACCCGGGGGTCTAGTCCTGCTCCAACTCGATGTTGATACCCAGGGACCTGATTTCCTTCACCAACACATTGAAGGATTCGGGCATACCCGCGCTCATCTCGTGAGTGCCGTCCACAATGTTCTTATACATTCTGGTTCTGCCCTGGACATCATCAGACTTGACCGTCAGCATTTCCTGCAAGGTGTAGGAAGCGCCGTAAGCCTCAAGGGCCCAGACCTCCATCTCACCGAAGCGCTGACCACCGAACTGGGCTTTACCACCCAGCGGCTGCTGCGTAACCAGACTGTACGGACCGGTTGAACGCGCATGCATCTTGTCATCCACAAGGTGGTTGAGCTTCAGCATGTACATGTAACCGACGGTCACCGGGCGATCGAAAGACTCGCCAGTACGACCATCATTCAGCGTTGTCTGACCCGAAGCCGGCAAACCAGCCAGTTCCAGCATGGCCTTGATTTCAGCTTCATCGGCACCGTCAAACACAGGCGTGGCCATTGGCACGCCGTTGCGCAGGTTACCAGCAAGCTCCATCAACTCGGCCTCAGTCAGAGAATCGAGATCCTCAGACTTGCCACCGGACTTGTTGTAAATCTTGTCAAGGAAACCGCGAAGCTCCTCGGTCTTGGCGTGCCTGTCCAGCATCTCGCCGATGCGAAGACCCAGTCCCTTGGCTGCCCAACCCAGGTGCGTCTCCAGCACCTGACCCACGTTCATACGTGAAGGCACACCCAGAGGGTTCAACACGATATCCACGGGCGTACCGTCGTCGGTGTAAGGCATATCCTCAACCGGAACGATGGTGGAAATAACACCCTTGTTACCATGACGGCCGGCCATCTTGTCACCGGGCTGTACGCGACGCTTAACGGCCAGGTAAACCTTGACCATCTTCAGCACGCCGGGAGCAAGTTCATCACCAGCGGTGATTTTCTTCTTCTTCTCCTCGTAACGTACTTCAAACTCTTCGCGCATGGCCTTGATGCGTTCCTCGGCCTGCTCAAGCTGAGAACTAACGTCCTCGTTGCGCATCCGGACCTTGAACCACTGCTCACGGGGCAGGCTGTCCAGGTAGGCTTCGGTCACCTTGTTGCCAGCCTTGAGCTTATCGGGGCCTCCATCAGCCAGCTTACCAATCAGCATGCGTTTCACGCGCTGATAGATATCGGCTTCCAGGATGCGACGTGTGTCATCCAGATCCTTGCGAACGCTGGTCAACTCATCAACCTCAACGGAAAGCGCTCTTGCGTCCTTATCCACACCGTCACGGGTGAATACACGAACGTCAATCACGGTACCGTCCATGCCCGGGGGCACGCGCAGGGACGTATCTTTCACGTCCGATGCCTTCTCACCGAAGATGGCCCGCAGCAATTTCTCTTCCGGAGTCAGCTGGGTCTCGCCCTTGGGCGTAACCTTGCCAACCAGGATGTCACCCGCGTGGACTTCGGCGCCGATGTAGGCGATACCCGACTCGTCGAGTTTGCCAAGTGCGCTGTCGCCAACGTTGGGAATATCAGAGGTGACCTCTTCCGAACCGAGCTTGGTATCGCGAGCAACACAGGTCAGCTCTTCGATATGGATAGTGGTGAAGCGATCTTCCTGCACCACACGCTCGGAAATGAGGATGGAATCCTCAAAGTTGTAGCCGTTCCAGGGCATGAACGCGACCAGCAGGTTCTGACCCAGGGCCAACTCGCCAAGGTGGGTTGAAGGTCCGTCAGCCAGAACGTCACCGCGGGAAATCAGGTCACCGGCTTTGACCAGCGGGCGCTGGTTGATGCAGGTGTTCTGGTTCGAGCGGGTGTACTTGGTCAGGTTGTAGATATCCACACCGGACTCTACCGCCATGGCCTCGTCATCATTCACACGGATGACGATGCGCGAGGCATCCACCGAGTCAACGATACCGCCACGGGCAGCAATTACGGTCACACCGGAATCGATTGCCACAGCCCGTTCCATGCCGGTACCCACCATCGGGGTTTCGGCACGCAGGGTGGGAACAGCCTGGCGCTGCATGTTCGATCCCATCAGTGCGCGGTTGGCGTCATCGTGCTCCAGGAACGGAATCAGCGAAGCAGCTACCGATACAATCTGCTTGGGACTCACGTCCATGTAGTTGATTTCGCTTGGCGACAGCATGGTGAATTCATTTTGATGACGACAGGAAACCAGCTCGTCCTCAAAAGCACCCTTGGCATCCAGATCGGCATTTGCCTGGGCAATCACATACTGGCCTTCCTCGATGGCCGACAGGTATTCGATCTTATCGGTGACCTTGCCGTTCTCAACCTTACGGTATGGGGTTTCCATAAAGCCGTAATCGTTGGTACGCGCATACACTGCCAGCGAGTTAATCAACCCAATGTTCGGGCCTTCAGGAGTCTCAATCGGGCATACACGACCGTAATGGGTCGGGTGCACATCGCGCACCTCGAAGCCTGCACGCTCGCGGGTCAGGCCACCCGGGCCCAACGCCGAAATACGACGCTTATGGGTAACCTCGGACAGCGGGTTGTTCTGATCCATAAACTGCGACAACTGGGAGGAACCAAAGAATTCCTTCACAGCGGCTGCAACCGGCTTGGCATTGATCATTTCCTGGGGCATCAGGCCCTCGGATTCTGCCAGGGTCAGGCGCTCTTTCACCGCTCTTTCCACACGGACCAGGCCGATACGGAATGAGTTCTCGGCCATTTCGCCAACGCTACGAACGCGGCGGTTGCCAAGGTGATCGATATCATCGACGGTGCCATTACCATCACGGATCGAACACAAGGTCTTGAGAACATCAATAATGTCCGATACGCCTTCGCCTTGCTGTTCGAACAGCGTTTTGGCGAATTCGTCCTTGCGACCATTGAAGTAGACGCCATCGTAAAGCACGCCCGGCCCGGTAATCCCATCGCGATAGACGCGACGGTTGAACTTCATGCGTCCCACGGCGGACAAGTCATAACGCTCGTTGTTGAAGAACAGGTTATGAAACAGATTTTCGGCCGCTTCCTTGGTGGGCGGCTCGCCCGGACGCATCATCCGGTAAATCTCAACCAATGCTTCCAGCGGCGTCCGGGTGTTATCGATACGCAGGCTGTTGGAGAGGTAGGGACCACGATCCAGGTCATTCACGTACAGAGTGCTGATTTCGCCAACACCCATTTCGACCATTTTTTCCACCAACTCGGTGGTCAGCTCTTCATTGGCCTCAGCCAGAACTTCACCACTGTCGGTATCCACAACGTCGTGAGCCAGGATCTTGCCAACCAGGTAATCGACAGGCACATCCAGCTGGGTCAAGCCGGCACTTGCGATATCGCGTACGTGACGGGCGGTAATGCGGCGGCCTTCCTCAACGATGACCTTGCGGCCAATCTTGATATCAAAGACAGCGCTTTCACCCTTCAGACGCTCAGGCACCAGGTCAAGCTTGATGCCTTTCTTGGAAATGCGGAACACGTTCTTCTCAAAGAAGATGTCCAGCATCTGCTGATTGGTGTAGCCCAGGGCACGCAGGATGACACTTACCGGCAACTTGCGGCGGCGGTCAATACGGGCAAACAGTGCATCCTTGGGATCGAACTCGAAGTCCAACCAGGATCCACGGTAGGGAATCACACGGGCGGAGAACAACAGCTTTCCGGAGGAATGGCTCTTGCCCTTGTCGTGATCAAAGAACACGCCCGGTGAACGGTGCAACTGAGACACGATGACGCGCTCGGTACCATTGATTACAAAGGTGCCGTTTTCGGTCATCAGCGGCAATTCGCCCAGGTACACTTCCTGTTCGCGAACATCCTTAATGGGCTTGTTGGCCCCGGACACTTCACGATCAAAAATGACCAGGCGGACCTTCACGCGCAAAGGCGCCGAGTAGGTCAAGCCACGGATCTGACATTCCTTAACGTCGAATACCGGATCGCAGAGACGGTAGCTTACATATTCAAGCTGCGCGTTTCCGGAGTAACTAACGATGGGAAACACGGACTTGAACGCCGCGTGCAACCCCACATCTTCTCTATTCTCAACGGTTTTAGCCGCCTGTAGAAATGATCGATATGAGTCAAGCTGGATCGCCAGCAGGTAAGGCACATCCAGGATACTCGGCCTTTTGCCGAAATCCTTACGGATGCGCTTCTTCTCAGTGAACGAATACGCCATCTGGTCCACCCTCGTTCCGGACTAATGTTCAATGCGCCTCGATCTTTTGATCGGGACGGGATTCCGCAAATTTACGAAATCACTAAATTCAAGCGGCAAAAGGCCGGCGACTATTAGTCGCCAGCCTTCGCCTGGTACAGCGGACTGTGCCACTGCATCGGGTCTTACTTGACCTCGACGGAAGCGCCAGCCTCTTCAAGCTGCTTCTGTACGCCAGCAGCTTCATCCTTAGACACGCCTTCTTTGACGGTCGCAGGAGCGCCTTCAACCATGTCTTTGGCTTCTTTCAAGCCAAGACCGGTCAGGGCACGGATAACCTTGATCACGGACACTTTGTTTGCGCCGAAACTGGTCATTACTACGTCAAACTCGGTCTTCTCTTCAGCAGCAGCGCCGGCATCGGCACCACCAGCTGCAGCCACGGCTACAGGAGCAGCGGCAGAAACGCCCCATGCTTCTTCAAGAGACTTAACCAGTTCAACAACTTCCATCACGCTCTTTTCGCTAAGAGCTTTAATCAGATCTTCATTGGAAATAGACATTTCCTACTCCTAAAATGCTTACTACCCGAGTAATAAAAAAAATAAGTTCGTGCCTCAAAGGCGTTTATGCTGCTTGCTTTTCACCGTATGCCGCCAGAGTACGGACCAACATGGCAGAAGGTTCTGCCAGGGTACGCACCAACTGGGAAGCAGGTGCCTGGAACACGCCGAGCAATATTGCGCGAGCCTGATCCAGAGTCGGCAGGCTGGCCAGCCGTTCCAGGTCGGAGGCAGGATAAATCCGCCCACCTACTGCAACTGCGGTAGTAACCAGCTTGTCGTTTTCCTTGGCGAAATCCTTTACCACCCTAGCGGCGGAACCGGGATCTTCCGTAGAAAACACAAGGACCAAAGGTCCCTGCAGCACTTCCTTGAGACATTCGAACTCGGTACCTTCAATTGCTCTTTTCGCCAGGGTGTTCTTAACCACTTTGACGTAAACGCCTTGTTCACGAGCCTTGGCTCGGAATTCGGTCATCTGCGTCACGGTCAAGCCGGAATACTCCGCCGCAACCGCCGACAATGCTGTCAATGCAGTAGCGTTCACCTCAGCGACAAGCGCCTTCTTGTCTTCGAGTCTGAGTGCCATTCAATCCTCCTGGCCTAATCGTCAACCAGAAACCAAGGTTTCCCCATCCATAAGGAAACCGCCCATTCGATGGTGACCGTTACCAGGCGAACTGACTCGGGTAACACCATCTGCGCAGGCCAATCCTTTCGGATTCCTATTAAGACCTCGAACCATCCTGGAACGAAGCCACCTGCGGTCTTTGATGTAACGCAATCCTTTGCGACAACAACTTTGATCGAGAATCGTTAAACCGACCTTTCACATTATTGCTGTGCTCTACTTCCTATAAATTCACAGTACTTTGATCTACTGCGATGCCCGGGCCCATGGTGGTGGACACGGTCAAACGCCGCAGATAAACACCCTTGGAACTTGCGGGCTTGGCCTTGGACAACGCGGTCAGCAGCGACTGCAGATTTTCACGCAGTGCGGTGACCTCGAACTTGACGTTGCCGATTGAGCAATGAACGATGCCGGCCTTGTCGGCGCGATACCGAACCTGGCCACTCTTGGCATTAATCACTGCGGTCGCCACATCAGCGGTCACAGTACCTACCTTGGGATTAGGCATCAGGCCACGGGGACCCAGGATCTGACCCAGTTTGCCAACAACGCGCATGGCGTCGGGAGTGGCAATAACTACGTCAAAGTCCAGGTTTCCAGCCTGTACCTGCTCGGCGAGGTCGTCAAAACCAACCACGTCAGCGCCGGCGGCCAGGGCCTTTTCAGCGTTCTCACCCTGGGCGAATACAGCCACACGCACCGTCTTACCGGTACCGTTGGGGAGCACGGTGGAACCACGCACGACCTGGTCAGACTTACGCGGGTCAATACCCAGGTTCACTGCCACGTCGATGGACTCAACGAACTTGGCGCTTGCCAGTTCTTTCAGTAGACCCAACGCCTCTTCGGCCGAATAAATCTTGCCGGCTTCCAGCTTTTCGAGGAAAGCTTTCTGTCTCTTGGTAACCCTGGCCATTAGTTCACACCTTCCGTTTCCAGACCCATGCTACGAGCACTGCCGGCGATGGTACGCACGGCGGCGTCCATATCAGCTGCGGTCAGGTCGGCCATCTTGATGGTAGCGATTTCTTCCAACTGGGCGCGGGTAACCTTGCCAACCTTGCGGGTGTTGGGCTCGCCACTACCCTTGGCAATGCCAGCAGCCTTGCGAAGAAGCACGGCAGCGGGAGGGGTCTTTGTGATGAAGGTGAAGCTGCGATCGCCGTACACGGTGATCACAACCGGAATCGGCATGCCCTTTTCAATGCTGTCAGTCCTGGCATTGAAAGCCTTGCAGAATTCCATGATGTTTACGCCATGCTGACCCAGCGCCGGACCTACAGGCGGACTAGGGTTAGCGGCACCGGCGGGCACTTGCAACTTAATGTAGCCCGTAACTTTCTTAGCCATGATATTTCCTCTTTGGGTTCAAACGCCTGTTTAGGGCTCCCCACCATTTCCATGTCGAACCTGTCCGGAATACTCCCGAACACGTCCATACTTTCTAAGGTCAGGTCTTCTCGACTTGACCAAATCCGAGCTCAACTGGCGTAGAGCGGCCCAGGATCTGCACCGCCACACGCAATTTGCTCTTGTCATAATTGACCTCTTCAACCACTCCATTGAAGTCGTTGAAGGGACCATCGTTGACGCGGACCACTTCGCCCACCTCAAACAATACTTTCGGACGGGGCTTGTCTACGCCCTCTTCCACTCTACGAAGGATGGCATTGGCCTCCTTCTCTGAAATTGCTGCAGGGCGATCCGAAGACCCGCCAATGAAACCAAGCACCCTGGGAACTTCTTTCACCAGGTGCCAGGTCTCGTCGTCCATTTCCATCTGGACCAGCACGTAACCAGGGAAGAACTTGCGCTCGCTACGACGCTTCTGGCCATCGCGCATCTCTACCACTTCCTCGGTAGGAACGAGAATCTCACCAAACTTGTCTTCAAGTCCGGCCAGCCTGGCGCGTTCCCTCAACGATTCAGCGACCTTGTACTCGAAATTCGAGTAGGCATGGACCACGTACCAGCGCAATGCCATAGCCTAGCCTCCCTGGCCGGTCAGCAGACGAGTCGCCCAGAGCAGGAACATGTCCAGCACCCAGAAGAACACACCCATTACCAGCACGAAAACGATTACCGCCATAGTGGTCTGCATGGTCTCCTGGCGGTTAGGCCAGACCATCTTGCGAACCTCTATGCGCGAACCAAGGATGAAGTGCCACAGCTCTCTGCCTGGCGTCGTCATCATGGCCGTCGTGAGACCAGCGATAGTGGCAACAATTACCACAAGCGCCCGAACCACCGAGGGCAGTTCAGGAAAGTAGTAAAACGCCACGATGCCACCAATGATCATCGCAATCGCGACAACTAAAAGCAGCTTATCAAAGGCGCTGGGACCGGTTTCTGTCTTTGCATTCATGTATTTAGACTGCCAAGCCCGACACCGTTTCCGGTGCCGGGCTCTTTATTACGTGGCAGGCCAGGAGGGAATCGAACCCCCAACCTGCGGTTTTGGAGACCGCCGCTCTGCCAATTGAGCTACTGGCCTATAAAGCATTACTGCGACAAACCGATCTTAAGCGAGGATCTTGGCAACTACGCCGGCGCCAACGGTACGGCCACCTTCACGAATTGCAAAACGCAGACCATCTTCCATGGCGATCGGCGCAATCAGCTCAACT
>Ga0316195_10000054_pt1 | contig 31760 bp, 25 predicted proteins | sample Phised1_MG_FD_204937 | JGI IMG/M metagenome (GOLD analysis project Ga0316195, IMG submission 204937) | Coastal sediment microbial communities from Maine, United States - Phippsburg sediment 1 | ecosystem: Environmental > Aquatic > Marine > Coastal > Sediment | place: USA: Maine | collected...
GTGGCGGCGCAGGGGTCGAGGCCCACGCCGGCGCGTTGGCCGAAATGGTCGGGCACGACGCGCTGTCCGCGCGCGTCGAACAGCTCGCGCCGGTCGCAGGTCCAGTCGTCCATATCGGCCTCAGGCGCCGCGGAACACTGCAGGCCGAAGAAGGCGGTGTTGCCGCCGAAGCCGGCGTGCGCATCGCGTTGCGTCGCCAACAACACGCCTACCGGTGCGGAGGATGCATCCACTGCGTCGAGTGTCTCGAAGGCCGTGCGCACCGACTGCCGGTCCCCGCGTCGTTCACCGAGTTGCCACTCGCACACGCCGATCACTCGAAGTCGCAAGGTGCGCGACCCGTGCTGCCGCATTGCGATGCGCACCTGCTTGATCGAGCGCGCATCGTCGACACACCAGGTAGCGACCACCTCGAGCTCGCCGCGATGGTGCGTGATCGTGGTCCAGCCTGGCCCGTGCTCGACCGTGTAGTTCTGAGCGGCACCGGCGCCGCCAGCGCCCACGCTCCAGACCTCGCGGCCGCGCTGGTCCTGCAGCAGGAACCATTCGCCGGCGGGGTCGGTCACAGCGTCGTTCGACCAGGGTGTAAGTGCGTGCAGCCGGCTGTTACCGGCCCAGCTGTAGCCTGCGCCGGCCTCCGAGACCTGGCTGCCGAAGTCGGGATTGGCCAGTACGTTGATCCAGGGCCGTGCCGGCCGATGGGCGGCGTCAACGCCGAAGCGGAACGCGCCGCTGATCTTGTCGAATTGGCCGGGCACCGCGGCCTGCGCCGAGGCCCATGGCGGCGTCGCCAGCGGCGTGACGCCGACTTCGAGACGCGACTCGAGCGCGGCGTCGTGCCAGGCCACCAGCTCCTGCACATGGTGGCTCAGCGGGCGGCCGTCGGCGCGAAGATGTGCACGCGCGAGACTGTTGAAAGCGGCCATCTCGGCGCTGCTGACCTCGTCGGCAAAGAGCAGATGCAAACCGCAGTGCTGCAACCTGGGCTCGCCGTGCAATTGCGCCAGTGCCAGCAGCTCAGCTTGCAGCGGCATCAGGTAGGAGCGCGGCTCGGCGTTCACGATCACCAAGTCGCAGGCCATCGTGCCCCAGGACCACCACGACAGCGCCTGTACCAGCGAACGCACCAGCCGCAAGCCGTGCACCGCACCGACCGTCGCGACGATGATGGGCCGGTCGCCCGAGATACCAAAGCGCCACAGCAACCGTCGGTCGCATGCCGGTTCGGACACGCCCGCAGCGGGTCGGGCCAGCAGCAGGGCCAGTGCGGTGGTGAGCAGAAGCAGCGCCGGCCGGTCCTCTGCCGTGATGCGCATCTCGCGCGCTCGCACACCGGCCAGCGTGGCCGACATCAGCGCCGAGCGCTCGACAACGGCACCCTGGCGGTAGCGATCGACCAGCGTTTCGAGAGTCTCGCGTGATGTCGCGGCGGCGGTGCAGACGACAAGGTGCGCCACGCCGTGCGCGGGCAGCGCGAGTCGCATCGACAGCGAGGCGACCGGGTCCAGTCCGGTCGTGAGCGCTCCCGACGGCGTGACGCCGCGTTCGTAGCGTGCCAGCGGCGCCGCGGCGTCGCGCCCGCGTCCTATCCAGCGTGCCCGGTCGGCCTGTGGCTTGACCGACAGCAACTGGTGGTCGGCCTGCGCGATGAAGTGCACGGCGTGCTGCCCTTTTTCGGTAGACAGCCGCGGGCGCCGTGCGAAATACAGCGCGCGTTCGTCGGAGCGCCAGTCGGCGCTGACGAACAGGTTGGAAAAGGCAGGGTGCGATTCGTCAGCGCGGGCCTCGGCCAGAACCAGCTCGAACATCGACAGCAGTTCGAACGTGACAGCGATCGACGACGTATTCCACAGTTCGATGCGACGCAGCTCGATGTCGTCTTCGGGGCTGACCCAGACCGTACAGCGGCTGCGCAGATCGGGCCAGACGGTATCGAAAACGACATGGTCACCCTGGAAGCTGGCCTGGTAATGCGCAGCCGGGTCGGGGGCCGGATGCTGCGTGATCGAGAGCGGCAAGCTGTCGCGCTCGCGCCGCAGGTAAAAGAAGGTTCCGTAGGCGTCACGCAGCGCATCGTCGCGCCAGCGCGAGATATCGGCGCCGCCGAAGCGGCTCCAGCCCGCGCCGTTGGCGCGCAGCGTCACGCTGTAGCGGCCGTTGGACAATAGGTGGGTGGGCTGCAGGGCGGTCTCGCCTGGCACGACGTCGCGCGCGGCTGCCGGCGCGGTCTCTGTCGACTCGCTCCGGCTCGGTGCAGGTGGCAGTTCGAGCAGGCGCGAGACTTCGCGCGGCAAACGTTCCTGCAACAGCGACGCCACGGCCGCCAGGCGCGGATCGGCCATGCCCCAGCGCCGCACCACGCCGCCCTCCAGCACGTTGGTCAGCGCAACCAGGCTCATGCCCTGGTGGTGGGCCATGAAGGTCAGCACAGGGGTGAAGCGACTCGAGTCCGACTGGCGATCGGCGCTGTAGTCCAGTGCCTCGATGAAGCCCCAGTCACCACGCGCTTGTAGGGCCTCGAGCCGGCGCAGGTTGTCCGCTGCGAGGTGTGGCGTCAGCATCGCGGCGAGCGCAGTCGCATAAGGGGCGACGACCAGATCGTCGGGCGGCGTGCGGCGCAGCGCCAGTCGCGGCACACCTTGCGGTGCGTACTGGTAGGCCAGCGTGTGGTCGCTCACGGCGTAGGCCGATTCGGACATGCCCCAGGGCACGTCGCGTGTGCGCGCGTAAGCGCGCTGCTCGTGCAAGGCCGCGTGCGCTGCGCTCGCCAGCACGCTGCCAGTCGGTTCGTCGAGCGTCAGCGAGGGCATCAGGTACTCGAACATGGAACCCGACCAGGAGCGCAGGCCGGCCTGCCCTCCGACGGCGAAGTACGGCCGGCCAAGGGCGGCCCAGTGACTGGCAGGCACGTCACCCTTGGCGATGGCCCACAGGCTGGCCAAGCGCGCTTCCGAAGCTAGCAGGTCATAGTAGCTGCTGTCGAGCTGTTGCTCGACGGGGCGATAGCCGATATGGAACAGACGCCGGCGTGCGTCGTAAAGAAAGCCGAACTCGGCCTCTTCGGCGAGCCCGCGGCAGCGCGATGCCAGCTCCGCTAGACGCACGGTCGTCGCCACGTCGAGGCCGTCCAACGGTTCGGCGCAGGCCGCGGCCAGCGTCAGCAGGTGGCCGCACAGGTTGCCGCTATCGACGGTCGACACGTAGGTCGGGCTCAGCGGCAAGAGCTTGAGCGTGTCGTACCAGTTCAGGAAGTGGCCGCGGTGCCGCTCGAGCCGACCCATCGTGTCCAGCGTGTGCTCGCAGCGCGTCAGCAGCTGCGCGGTGTCGATCCAACCGAGACGGCGTGCACAGGCCACGGCCAGCAGGTACAGGCCGATGTTGGTCGGCGAGGTGCGCTGGGCCACCATCGTTACTGGGGAGGTCTGCACGTTGTCGGGCGGCAGCGCGTGGCTGTCCGGCCCGACGTGCAGATCGAACCAGCGCCAGGTGTCGCGCGCCACGTCGAGCAGGTAGTCGCGGTCGGTCGCGTCGAGCGCCTGGTTGCTTGGCGGCGGGCGCGCACGACTGACCCATGCGATCCAGCATGGGGTGCCCGCCCAAATTGCGCAGCAGGCTATGGCCAGCCATGGCTCGGGCGTGCGCAGCGCCAGCAGCGCCAGCAAAAGCACGATGGCCAGGCCGACCACGCCGCGATGCTGGCGCACGAGCCCCGCCACATCGTTCGCCACCGCCGCTTCGCTGGTGGCGGCCGTGGTCCATTGCAGCAGATGGCGCCGGCTGACCGCCACGCGCCACAGCGTGCGCACCACGGCGTCGGTCATCGACAGCGCCTGACGCAGCAGCAGCGCGAGCTGCCATATCGTCGCGCCGACGGCACGGCCGAGATCCGCCACCGCGCTGCGGTAGAAGAAGCCCAGTGCGACCTGGTCACGACTGGGCGCCAGACCGGCGATGGCGCCGAGCAGCGATCCACTGCCGAAGGCGGCTGTGACCAGCAGCAACGCCTGCCACGGCGGCAGCGGTCCGCCCGCAAGGCTCAGCAGCAGCAGCAGCAGCGAGGCTGGGGCCACGATCGAACGGCGCAGGTTGTCGAGCATCTTCCAACGATCGACCGCAAGCAGCTCGAAGCGTCTTGGCTGGAGCATTAGCGGCAGCAACTGCCAGTCGCCACGCACCCAGCGCTTCACGCGCGCCGCGGCCGCATCGGCATGCACCGGTGCCGACTCGATCAGCGCGATGTCGCTGACCCCGCCACAGCGGGCGATGGCGCCTTCGGCGAGGTCGTGGCTGAGGATGCGCCCCTGCGGCAGCCGCCCGCCGAGCACCTGATGCATGGCCTGCACGTGCAGCAGGCCCTTGCCGCTGAAGCTGCCTTCGCCGAACAGGTCCTGGTACAGCTCCGAGCTCGCGGCGCTGTACGGATCGATGCCGCACTGCCCGGCGAACAACCAGTGGAACGGCGTGAACTCCTGCGCCGAAGGCAGCGGCGTGACGATGCGCGGCTGCAGGATGCCGTAGCCGGCCACAACGCGCCGCAAGCGCTCATCGACGCGCGGCCGATTCAGCGGGTGCGCCGCTACTGCGACCAGTTCGCGCAGCGCGTTCGGCGGCAACTGCGTGTCGCTATCGAGCGTGACCACATAGCGGGTCTGCGCCGCGGGCTGCGAACGGCCACCAAGGTCGACGAAGGCCGCAGGTGTCGAAACGGGATGCGCCAGCAGGCTTAGCAATTGCTCGAGCTTGCCACGTTTGCGCTCCCAGCCGATCCAGCGCTGCTCCGTCTCGCACCAGCGCCGTTCGCGGTGCAGCAGCAGGAAGCGTCGCGGCCCCTCGGCGCCGGCATGGTGGCGCGCCTCGATCTCGTCGATTGCGTCCACGGCTTCTGCCACCAGGGTGGCGTCGGTGTCGGTGTGCGCCGTGTCGGCGTCGATGAGGTCCGTCAGCAGTGCAAATTGCGCGTGGGGTTCGCGGTTCGCCAGACTGTGCCGTTCGAGCTGCGCGGCAAGCCGGCGCACGCCGGTGATGTCGATCAACATCACCGGCATAACCACCAGCACGCGGTGGTCGGCCGGAATGCCGTTGACGAAGGCGAGGCGCGGCAGCCGGCGCGGTGGCACCCATTCGCTGATCAGCCGGTTCACACCGGCGATCACCGCCTCGCTGGCTGGCCACAACACGAGCAATGCGGTGGCCAGTAGCCACGCCGTCGCCACGCCCGGTGTCGCCGCCGGCAGCACCAGCGCCAGCGTCAGGCCGAGGCTACCGAGCGACAGCAACGTCAGATAGGCCGACAGCTTCAGCCGCCGGCGCAGGCGGCTCCAGCCGGGCAGAGCGGCCGCTCGCAGCCCCATTGCGTGCCGCAGCGCAGGGTTGCCAGCACCGCGCAGCCAGTAGCTCGGCGATTCGCTTTGTGCCACGGCATCAAGCATCCGCGGATCCGGTGCAGCGCGCATCAGCGCGAGCAGCGCGTCGGCCACGGCCAGCTCGCTGCGGCCGCTGCGGCGCGCCAGCCGCTCGATGGCGTGTAGCGTGCCGTCCTGCGTGTCGTCGCGCTCGGCGGCGAAGGTCGGTGAGGCCAGCATGCGTTGCATCAACGCGCTGGTGCGCGCAATCAGCTCGCGCCACTCGGTATCGCCGAGCAGCCGCAGCGAGGTGATCGCATTGCCGACGCTCAAGTTGTCTGCTGCCTCCTCGGCCTGCGACGTCAGCTGGGTGGTGGCCGGATCCGGCAATGTCAGCGACAGCGCGGCGCGTACGAGCTCGCGGTTGCGCTCGCCCTGAGGCGAACGGGCCCGGGGGTCGGCGTGCAGCCGGTGCATGACCTGCAGCGCGAATGCAGGTGCCACGCCGCGTTGGCTCATCGCGTCGAACACCCGCTGCGCATCGACGATCCCGGATTCGTCCAGCGTGTCGCACCACAGGTTGGCGGCCTCGCGCGCCGCCTTGGTGGCCGCGACCCGCTCAGACAGGCGGCGCAGGTTCTCGATCAACACCACGCGCAGCGTGGTCGGCAAGGCCCACAGTTCGCCTAGCGTCAGTTCGCGCGTGTCCTGATAGGCCAATAGAAAGTCCACCAGCAGGGCTTCGTCGAACGCGCTATCGGTGTGCGCAACCAGCGCCCAGGCTACGCCATAGATTCGCGGCAGGCCGGACAGGTGCGCATCCAGCAGCACCGGCAGGTCGCGGTAGTAGCGCCGTGGCAGCCCGTCGTGGATTTCCTTCAGCTGGGCGAGCACGACATAGAAGTTGTCGAGCAGCCATTCGCCTGCCGGGCTGACATGGTGGCCACTGCGGGCCTGCAGACCGATGTAGTGCTGCGCCTCGTGCAGCACACGGATGTTCTCCCGGATGCGCGGGAAGAAGGCATCGGCGCGACGTGTCTGCGTCCTGGCGGCATGGGCCTGACCCAGGCTGCGCCCGTGCTGGCGGAAGCGCGTGCTGCCGAAGATCTCGGCACGGATCGGCGGCTGCAGGGCGCCCCGTGCCGGGTTCAGCAGTGCGACGGTCTCGGCGCCGGCCACGGCAATTCCCCACATCGGCCGGACGCGCTTCACCAGCGGGCGCTCAAGACAGCCAGGCCAGGCCCGCGAGCACCAGGAGGGTCATTGCGCCGAGCGTGCTGACGAAGCGCGGCGCGAGAAAGTCATCGAGGGCCTCGATCGCACAGCGCAGGCGATGCAGGCGGCCGCGGGCGAAGGCGCAGTGCTGCAGATGCTGACGCAGATCGCCGCGATAGGCGGGTTCGACGGCGGTGGCATGAAGCAATGGGTTTCCTTCGCAGATCGAGTTTGCAGCAGACGCTTCCTGCGTGCCTCAGGAGCGCCTGAGCAAACCGGTGATGAGGCTGCCGAAAGCCAGCAGCACGAACACGGCGAAGAGGATCTTGGCGATGCCCACCACGCCGACAGCTGCGCCGCCGAAGCCGAACAGCGCTGTGACCAGCGCAACGAGGAAGAATATGACTGCGTAGTACAGCATGGCAATGCTCTGCGAGAGCCCGGGCCGGCATGACCAGTTCGTTGCGGCAGCACGCAGCACCTGCGACGCCGGGCGACTCGCCGCTCAAGACGTTTCGATGGTGCACGCGCCGCACAAAGACGTCGGTGCCAGCGTCCAGTTCAGTGCACTGCCAACTTGTCCTGGGGTGAAGGCTCAGGCCTTGTTCACCGCGTCCTTGACGGCTTCCTTGGCATCACCATAGCTGCGCTGCACCGTGCCTTCGATTTCCTTGTTCAGGCCCTTGACCTCCTGCTTGGTGTTGCCGGTGACTTTGCCGAGCTTCTCTTGCGCTTTGCCTATCGACACCTTGATCGTGCCCTTGACCTGATCCTTGTTCATGCTGTTACCTCGTTGATGGCTGGGTTCTTTGTCGACTGAATATCGACGCTTTCGAATCTAGTGTCGGCGCCTGGCGCCGTCGGTACGGCAGCGCACACTGGCATGAGACGGGCCGATCAGGGCAACTGACCAGCCAGGTGTGAGTCGCGCCACCGCTGGTGCGCAACGCTTCTATCGCGCGGCCTGTCCTGGCCGGTAGAGTGTCGTGCGTGCGCCACGGCGTCGCTGAAACGCTCGAACAAACGACCACAGCATCGGTAAACCAGGCCATCGAACTGCACATCGAGGGCTTTCAGGAGATCGGCTCGCGCGCGCAAGCCCTCCCCGGCGGGCCCCTCGGCACCCTGACGGAAGCGTGGTTCGTGCGCCTGTTCGTGCGTCCGTTCAACGTGGTCGTCACCGGTTGGGTCCATCTTCGTTGCTTGGCGCGGAGTTTCGCGGTCATCCCTCATCCGTCCGCCCGGTCCTGTAGCGCCTGCGACCTCATCGCAGCGCACCTTCAGCGTGTTCGGCTCTCCGTCGATGTTGGAGGAAGAAGCGCAGCATCTCGCTTGAAGCATCGGGGCCGTCAGCAGCCGACCGCAAAGGGGTGTTGGTGCCGCCCGACCAGGTGTGACCTGCGCCGTGCACCATCCAGAGTTCATGCTGCGTCACGCCGCCCGTTCGGGTTTCCACGTGGCGCGTATAGCCGTGCTGGCCCTGGCTAGCCGGCGTCTTGGTCAGTTGCATGGCATCCATCGACCCACCGGCGGCGGCATGGATGGCGACGCCGTTCGACGGGTGCACCATCTCATCGTCGTCGCCGTGGAATACGATGCGCGCTGTTGCGCGGCGCAAGCCGTCTTGGCGCCCGAACTCATCGTCTGAGATCGGAGCGATCGGCCCCTTGTGCATCAGCCGAATGGCCGATCCCAGGTCGTGCGCCAGGCCGGCTGGCAAGCCCGAGTGCACGCCGAAGGCGGCGAACAGCTGGGGGTAGTCGCGCGCCAAAACGGCCGACATCGCCCCACCCGCCGACATACCGGCGACATAGATCCGGTGCGGATCGATGTGGTGCGCATTTGCCAAGGCGACCGTCATCGCGGCGATCAGCGCGGCGTCACCGGTCGGGATGCCCGGATCCTGTACGGCGTACCAGTTCCAGCAGCGCAGCGGATTGGCGCTCACCGATTGTTCCGGGTACAGGACAACCACACCCGCGGCCTCGGCGGCCTCGTTCATGCGGGTAGCGGTGGCGAAATCGTCGGCGCCTTGCCTGCAGCCGTGCAACAGCACCAACATCGGTGCGTGGTTGACGCTGCGAGAGGCCGGTTCGAAGAGCTTGTAGCGCCGCCGCGAAGCACCGTCGAAGATGCCCGCATGGAAGCGGGCCACACCCGGCGGCGAAGGGCTTGTGTCGGCCGGCGGTGCGGCGCGATCATCGACCCGACGCGGCAATGGGGTCTGGCGTGTAGGGTGCAATTCGCGAGGCTTCAGGAAGTGCGGCTGTGCCCAGCGAGTCCAAAGTCCACTCAGCGCAGAGCGCCAGTCATGCTGGCCTGCGCTGCCGCCGAGGGCACTGGCCCTGGCGGGCGTGTGCGCTGGCACGCTCGATCCAGGTTCGGTTCTCATCGGCACAGAATGCCAAGAACCGGGCTGGGCGTATGTGCGCTGGCGAACATGGGGAGAAGTCCTGCAGCCCTTGAAGGGTTGCGGTTCGCCGTGCCCGCCAAGCGCGGTTCAGCCTCACTCATGGTCCCGCTGCGCCTTGTCGGGGTGGCGCGGGTTGCAGTCCTTGTGTGGCTGTCCCCTTGGCGCTCGGTGCCGCACGGCAGCCGTTTCCGTTCCCCTGGAATGGGCCGGTACCCGCGCGTGGCCCTGGCATGTTGAAGCTCGCGCGGCTTACTTGGTGGCTGTGGTAGTGCCAACGAATCCGGGGAGCTTCGGGCCTCCATTTCGCCTTTGCCACATGGCGCCTGCGTGAGCGGGCATCGGACGGGGCGACCGCGCCTCGTCCGCACAGCGGCATCGCCTTCGCCCGTCCCTCGGCCTGTGCTGCGGGGCGGCTGAGGAAGTTGCATAAGCCTGTCGAGCCACCGAAGGGAGGACGAGGTGTCAGCGCGAACGCAGCAGCCAGCCCAGAGCGATCCCGATACCGACGGCCAAGGCGACCGAAGTGATCGGATTCTCGCGGATCTGCAGTCTGCGCTCGGCGCTGAATCGCGCTTGAGCGTCCATCAGCTGGCCGCCACCGACCAGGAGCCTGCTCTTCAACTGGGTGGCCGTATCGGCGACGCGGTCCACCGCATGGTGCGCGTCCTCAGCGAGATGCTCCACGCCGGGCCGCAGCGCCCCACTCACCTTGTCGATTGCCTTGTGCGCGCCACTCGAGGCGTGCTCCACCGAGCCGGTGGTGTCGTTGGCATTGCTTTCCAATTTGTTTCTCCTGGTAGGTTCTAGTTCGCGCCGCTGCGCTTGCAGGCCGTCGCAAAGGTCTAAGCCGTGCACAACAACGTGTCGAGGCAGTCGGCCTTCGACTTCCTGCGACAGTTTGCGCGTTGCGGCTGAGCGGGTCTGTGTGCCAGCGCACACTGAGTGAATACTCGGTGCGCTGCCTCGGTGCGGCAGCGCACCGACGCGAAGCACGGCGAGGGGTAGCCTGTCGCGTCGCAAGGCGGCTTTCACCGCAGCGCTGGCCAGTGCTGCCCGGAAGCCAACGAGTTCATCCACTCCATCGCAGCACAACCCCCATGCACCGAAGCCAGATCGACCCCATCCGACAGTGCGCTGAGGGCGCACACAGCCCAGTGGCGGGTGCGTGCTTTGCTGAATCAGGTCGCCTTGGTTGCCGGCAACAACCGGTCGTATTCCTGCTTGACCACGGCATAACACTCGCAGGTCCGCAGTTCCAGCCCCGCGCGATCGAGCACAGTGATCTTGCCGCGCCGATACTGGATCAGGCCTTGTTGCTGCAAGTTCCCGGCTGCCTCGGTCACCCCTTCGCGACGCACGCCGAGCATGTTGGCGATCAGCTCCTGCGTCATCACGAGCTCATTGCCTTGCAACCGGTCCAGACTCAGCAGCAACCACCGGCACAGCTGCTGATCGAGCGAGTGATGGCGGTTGCACACCGCGGTCTGCGTCATCTGACTGATCAGCGCCTGGGTGTATCGCAGCAAAAGGTGCAGCACCGGCCCGGCGCGGTTGAACTCCAGCATCATCTGCTGCGAGCTCAGGCGCAGCCCGCTGCCAGCACTTTGAACCACCGCGCGGCTGGTCGTCGATTCGCCGCCCATGAACAGCGAGATGCCGACCAGCCCTTCGAAGCCGACCACCGCGATCTCGGCCGAAGCGCCGTCTTCCATCAGGTACAGCAACGACACGATGGCCGTCGTCGGAAAATACACGTACGCCAGTCTGGTTCCGGATTCGTACAGCACCTTGCCCAAGGGAAGGTCCACCGCTTCGAGGAAAGGCAGCCAGCGCTCGAGTTCGGCATCGGGCACTGCCGCGAGCAACTGGTTCTGACGGGCTTCCCGAGCTTCGATCATTGCCGCATCCTGAAACGCCGACACCGCCGCCGACACGTTGGACGCTGCCGTACGCGGCAGCACCGGACGGTCTCGCCCGGCACCCAGATTATCCCTTGCCACGCTCGACCGCGTGGCGCGTCAGCCGATTGTTCATTCATCCACTGAGGTCCCGCATGACACCCGCCGCGTACTACCACCACGATTCCGAAGCGGTTCGCTTCTGGGTTCCCATCGCCGACGGTTTCGTCGGCGCCAGCATCCGCCGGGCTGTCCTGCAATATCGGTACCGTCCCCCGGGCAACGAGGAAGAACCGATCGAAACCTATGCGCGTCACGAGGCCGAACTCGGCGCCGCCGTGCAGCGTCGCGTCGCCCAGGGTTCACTCGAGCCGGTGATGCTGCGCGACTTCGATCTGGAACCACGCAGCGGCGACGTGAGGCCGGACTTTGCATGAATTGCCTCGGCACTCGTGGAGGTTGATGGGCTTTTCCGTGACCGAGCGCGATGGGCGGTCGCACAGGCCGATTCGAAATCAGTGTGGCCAACCCAAGACTTGCCAAATGGGCTACCCGCAGACTCCATAGCGGGATGCTTGGAAGCGGCCGTTCAACTATGACGGCTCCTGTTCGGGACTGCCAGTTCGTAGCCGCGCCTGGCAGCGGTCCTTCGGCTGGATCGCCGGTCTGCCCAACGGCAGCTGTCGGCAAGATCCGCGAACGCGTAGTCCAGGCAACTTCCGGTCGGTGGCCAGGGGCAGTTGCCTGGCATCTCAGCTGGCCGAGCCCGCTACAAGCTGCCGAAGGCGGCGCACTTCATTGGCCTGGACGAGTTCCCGCGCAGCACCACCGGCAAGGTCAAGCGGCAGGAACTGGAGGCCCGGCTGGGTAAGCCCTGCAAGTCTGAAGCGGCACCATGACTCGATCCCAGGCCGTCCCCGCCGTCCAGATCGACAACGACCGCGTCAAGGTCACCGAATTGCGTTTCGCGCCCGGTGCCGAGACCGGCCGGCACCGCCACGCGATGGAATGCGTGGTGGTGGCGATCACCACCGGCGTGCTGCGCCTAGAGACCCCGACCGGAACATTCGACAACTTGCTGACCGCCGGCATGTCCTACAGCCGGCCCGACGGGATGGAGCCCAACGTGATCAATGCCGGCATGCAGGACTTCGTCTTCATCGAGGCCGAGCTGAAGTAGCGTGCGCTGACCCCGCAGCTGTCAGGGCACGGTCGTCGCTGGGCAGGATTTGCGGGATATCGCGGCGGGCACTTTCGGCGTACCCTGGTTTCTCCGCTGCCAGTCGAGGGGCGGCGCCGACCTGCAAGCGGCGCATTCCACGGTCAGCGGCTTCAACAGGAGACTGCGATGAAGTACATCACTATCTGGAACGTGCCCACGGGTACCTACAACGCCACGATTGCGCGCTTCCTGGAGACCGGGGGTATGCCGCCCAACGGCGTGAAAATGCTGGGGCGCTGGCACGGCATGAGCGGCCAGGGGGTCATGATCACCGAGTCGGACGACCCGAAGGCTATGTTTCAGTTCCGGGCCCAATGGTCCGACCTGATCGAAATGACGATCACACCCTGCCTGGAAGACGCCGACGCCGGCGCGGTGCTGGCCGGCATGGCCAAGCAGTGACGCACACTACCTGACCTGGCGGGCGCGATCCGCACAGGGCTGCGCCCGCTCGCCTCGATTCGCGGCCCGCGTCACACTCCGCGCCGGTTTGCGCATCAGCACGAACTCCTCCGCGGCGGTTGGGTGCACGGCCACCGTGCGGTCGAAGTCGCGCTTGGTGGCGCCGCAAGGTCAGCGCCACGGCTAGGCTGTGCTGCACACGGTCATGAGCCGCCTGATGAAGCTGCTCATGCGCCGGTGCGTGCTGGTGCAGGACGCGGGCCAGACCTACCTGGCCGAGCCTGACGCCGAAACTGACGATGCCCGCACGCTGCGGCCGCTGCAGGCGGCGGTCACCACTTACGCATCGCCTTCGGGTCGCGCGTCGGCGGCAAGGTGTTGATGTTGCGGGGCGCGATGCCGAGCGAGGGTACAGCGTGCACAGCCCTTGTGCGCCGGCATCGACGGCTTCAGCCTGCACGCCGCCGTGCGTGTGAAGGCATCCTCGTCGGAATGCAGGCCGATATGTCGTTAGAGAGAAAAATAACGCCCCGATTCTGCAGGCAAAGGGGTACGTCAGGCCTGTACGCCAGGAGCAAGAACAGCCCACGCATGTCGGTCTCGAGGTACCTCGATCCGTAGTGTGGCATCGTGTTCACCCGTTGACGGCTGCAGGGGCCAGATTCGCACGTTCATTCCGGCGTTTGGCTCTGGCTGGACGCATAACATCGTGCGCGGTCTGGCCTGCCAACGCGAACGCTTGTAAGGCGCCGCAAAGCGGATCTTGGCGCAGAAGCCACCCTTCGGATGCCCCCGATCATGAAGCGGCAAACCCCGACTTGCGTGCGTTCGAATTGCAGGCATCACGCACCGGGCGGCTCCAGCGAAACAAGCGCTTTGATCAAGGTCCCGAAACACGCTTGCCGGTGAATTGGACTGCGACGCGAAGCCCGCCCAGCGATGCGGACCTAGTGATCCGCACCGTCGCCTGGTGAACCTCGGCAATCCGGCCTGTGATGGACAAGCCCAGGCCGCTGCCGCTTTGCCCGTTGCCGACGACGCGGAAGAACCGCTCGCCGGCGCGCGCCATGTCGGACGCCGTCATGCCGGGGCCACTGTCGTCGACTGAAACTTCGACGCTGCCGTCGGCCGCTGTCGCAACCGAGATCCCGATACGCGCGCCGTTTGGGCTGTAGCGAACCGCGTTGTCGACCAGATTGCGCACCAGCACAGACAGCAGAGTTGTATCCCCACGGACAAGAGCCCTGCCGTCGGCTCGGCATTCGATCTCCTGATGCTTGACCAGCGCCTTTGGAGTGGCCTCGGCCACCACCTCGCGCGCCAGCGCCGCCAAATCGACCTCGACCAGCTCGGGTGCAGCGCTGGACTCGAGCCGGGACAAGGTCAGCAACTGTTCCACCAGCCGTGCGGCGCGGTCGCAGCCTTGCAGGGTTTGGCGCAGGGCATGCGTACGCTCGACGTCGTCCGTCGCGCCCAGCGCCACCTGTGCCTGCGCGCGGATGGCAGCAATGGGGGTTCGCAGTTCGTGTGCGGCATCGGCGGTGAACCGGCGTTCGGATGTCATCAGCTCGTCGATGCGCGCGAACAGGGCGTTAAGCGCCGCCAGCGTGGGGCTCACCTCCGAAGGCGTGTCCTCCAGCACTACGGGCTGCAAAGCCTGCGGGTCGCGCTGCTCGACCGCGAGGCCGAGAGCCCTCAACGGCGACAGGCCTTGCCGCACCGCCCAGCCCACCGCCAACGCCAACAGCGGCAGCGCGAACACCATGGGTGTCAGCGTGCTGCGCAGCACGGCCCACAGAATGGACGCCCGCGACTGCACCTGCTCGCCGACAAAGACCTGCACGTCGCGTGCGCCGCCGCGGGTGGCGAAGACACGCCAAGTCGTGCCGGCGATATCGAGAGTGCGAAATCCGTCGTCGACACGGCTGCCTGACCCCAGCATCGGCCCGGCGGGCGCATTCGACGAACGTAACGCCAGCCGCCCCTCGTGAAACACCTGGAAGGCCACCTTGGGAGCGTAGTGGTGCAGCGAAGGCGCGTCGACCTGGTGATCGTCGTCTTCGATTTCGCTCACCTGCTGAACCACCAGCAACGCTGCGGCCTGGGCCAAGTGGCTGTCGAGCAACTCGTCGAGTTCGTGTCGGACGTCGATCCAGGTCATCACTGCAGTGGCCAGCCACACACCGACGACGAGTCCAAGCACCATCACCATCAGCCGGCCCTGCAGCGAGCGCGGCAGCTTCATGGCGGTTCTGCCGTGTCACGCGCCAGAACGTAGCCCACACCTCGCACTGTCTGGATCAGCGACGCGCCGAGCTTGCGGCGCAGGTGGTGGACATGGACCTCAATCGCGTTGCTCTCGACCTCCTGGCCCCAGCTGTACAGGTGCCGCTCGAGTTGGTCGCGCGAGAGCACCCGCCCTGCGTTGAGCATCAAGGCGTGCAGCAGATCGAACTCGCGCGCCGCCAGAGGGACGGCAATGCTCGCCTTCGTCACTGACCTAGATGCCGGGTCGAGCACCACGTCCTGGGCGCAAAGTCGTTCCTGCGGCTGGCCATGCGCGCGACGCACCAGCGCGCGCAGCCGGGCCGCCAGCTCGTGGAGGTCGACTGGCTTGAGCACGTAGTCGTCGGCACCGAGATTGAGCCCACGGATGCGGTCGGGAACGGCGTCTCGGGCCGTCAGCACCAGCACCGGCAGGTCGACGCCGGCCCGGCGCACCGAGGCCAGCACGTCCATGCCGTCCATCAGCGGCAGCCCTAGATCGAGCACCGCGGCGGCGTAGGGTTCAGCGCGCAACTCGCGCTCGGCGGCTTCGCCGTCGCGCACCCAGTCGACGAGGAAGCCGAGCTGGCGCAGACCGACCCGAAGGCCGTCGCCGAGCAAGGGGTCGTCCTCGACCAGCAGGATGCGCATGTCAGGATTGTGGCGTGGCGTGACAGGCGGTCAGTCGTCGTCGTGGTCGACGGAATGGGTCAATGATGCACCGCCCTGCCCACCGAGGTTGGCCGGGTTGCCCTGCCATTGCGACCACCAGAATCCCAGCACCGCAACGAGCATCAGCACGGCCACGCTATGCCAGGCGCTGCGGACGCCGTCCTGTGGCGATCCCGCCTTTCGGCCGGTGACCATGGCGCCGATCAGGTTGTCATGATGCAGCCAACTCGACAGCACCACGCCTGCGACGTGAATACCGACGAGCGCGAGCATCAAGTTGGCCGCGGCTTCATGGGCCTCCTTGATCCACTCGCCGCCCAGCTCGTTGAATGTGGCCCAGCCTGCTGCGGTGAGCACAGTCGTCAAGCCCAGCAGGCCGACGATGGCTATCGCGCCGGCCGGGTTGTGACCTGCGTGATGCTCGGGATAGCCGGCCACCAGCGAACGCAGGTAACGCAGCACGGCGGACGGCCCGCGCACAAAACTCGCGAAGCGGGCGTGCCGTGTGCCCACAAGGCCCCAGACCAGTCGGAAGGCGACCAGACCCGCCATCGTGTAGCCCAAAGTGGCGTGCAACAGCCGCCAGCGCTCGCTTTCGGCGGTCACGTACGCACCGGCGAAGCTGAGCACCATCAGCCAGTGAAAGACGCGCACCGGCGCATCCCAGACCAACACCTTGCGAACCGTTGAGGTGAGCCCCGATGCTTCAAGGGGAGCTTCATTGGGGCATGCGGACGTCGTATTCATTGAAATCTCCTTGATCGGCGCGGGTATGGCAAGCAGCACAGTTGGCAGCACTTTTCACGGCAGGCCGCTTCCAGGCTGCCGGCGGCACCTCGTCGTGCTGGTGCGTGAACCATGCCGATGTCGTGATGCGGTCGGGCGGCGTCGCGTCACGCACTCGACGTGTGCTGCCGGCGTTCGCAGCCAGCCACCTCGAGATCTCCTGAGTCGTGGCGCTATCCAGCGATGCGTCGGTGCCGAAGTGACGTGGCAGGTTGCCCATCAAACGCTGCCACGACGCGGCGGGCAGCAGTGCTGGCGGGTAGGCCAGATGACACGCGGCGCACTCCTGCTGGTAGATGGGCAAGGGTGCAACGCGTGGCAGCGACGGACCGTCGTCGGCGCGGACGGCCTGATGCAGGCCGAAGGCGGCAAGCATCGCACAAAGTGCTCTGCCCGCGTGTATGGGACGGAAGGGGCGAGTCTTGACAGGCATTCAGCGTCTTCGGATCAGTTTGGCGTGAGGTGAGATGTGGGCCGGTCAGGGCGCCAGCGTCCGCAGCCAGGCCAGCACATCGGCCTTCTCGGCCGCGCTGCATTCGCGGCCGATCACGTCGTTGCAATTGCGGCGAAACCACTTCTCCGCCTTCTTCGCGTCGGTGAAGCGCTGCGGGTTGAAGGCCGGTGCCAGCGTGGCAATGGGCTTACCCGTGGTCGCGTGCCGCCCGGGTTGGATCGGCACGCTGCCGTGACATGACGAGCAACTCCATTCGCGACCGTGAGGGGTGGTGAACAGCTCCCGGCCGTTCTCCGCTGAGGTCTGAGCGCCGGACTGTGTGCTGTAGGCGGCCTGCAGTTCGACGGGCGTAGCCGCCTGCGCAACAGCGCCGGCAACAAGGGCGGCGAAGAGCGCAGCGCTGAAGACGGGGCCGGCTGGTGTTTTCATGACATCTCCTTGGTGGCCATGATGCGAGCGGTGTCTTAGCGCTTTCTTATCTGAGCTTTGCTCCGGTGTATGGACCTCTTCCGCCAAGTCCCGGAAGCTGGATCCGTTCAACAATATCGGCACTCAAGCACTCAGAAGACGAAATCCAATGCCTCGCTCAACACATCCCGAAATCCATCGAACCGATCGCATCGGCTGGCTGCGTGCCGCCGTTCTGGGCGCCAACGATGGCATCGTGTCTACCGCCAGCCTGCTGGTCGGCGTGGCCGCTGCGAATGCAGGTCACAGCGAATTGCTCGTTGCCGGCGTGGCAGGGCTGGTTGCGGGCGCCATGTCGATGGCCGCGGGTGAATATGTATCGGTCAGCTCGCAGGCCGATACGGAGTCGGCTGACATCGCGCGCGAGCACGAAGAGCTGCGCAATCAACCCGACATGGAGCACCGCGAGCTGGCCACGATCTACGAAAAGCGAGGGCTCGATCCTGCGCTGGCCATTCAGGTGGCTGAACAACTCATGCGTCATGACGCCATCGGAGCCCACGCGCGGGATGAACTGGGTATCTCGGCCGAGCTGGCGGCGCGTCCGGTCCAGGCGGCGCTGGCGTCCGCGCTAACCTTCGCCGCTGGAGCGGCGTTGCCGCTGGTGGCTGCGCTGGCCACGCCCGCATCCCATGTCGTGATGAGCGTCTCCGCAACGTCGCTGGTATTCCTGGCCGGCCTGGGCGTCTTGTCGGCACGTGTCGGCGGGGCGCCGATGGTGAAGGCTACCGCCCGGATCGTGTTCTGGGGGGCGTTGGCGATGGGCCTGACGGCCGGCGTCGGCAAGCTGTTCGGCACCGTGGTCTGAGGGCCAGCCGCCCGCGGCGTCGGGATTCAGCGACGCGGAATCGCCAGCACCGTCGGCGCCGTGCCTATCAACGAATGAGGAGGGTCGGCGTGTCGCAAAGCGACAAGACCTTGGTCGTAACCGAACCCAGCACGAGACCGCTGACGGCGCCCCGTCCTTGCGAACCGATGACCAGCAGGTCGAACTTGCCTTGTTGGGCCACCTTGGCAATCGTCGCGGCCGGCGCGCCAATACGGTGCACCAACGCCGCGTCAATGCCTTGCTTGGCAAGAAACGTGCGGATCGGCGCCAGCACCGCTTCGGCGTCCTCCTTGTAGAACGCACGAGCTTGAGCCAGATTCGCGAAAGCAGCCGCCCGATGCGGCAATGGCAAGACGCAGTGGATGACGGTATATCGATGGTTAGATCCCAGCCACTCGTCGTGCGCAGCGACGTAGGCGAGCATGCGCCTCGTGTAGGCGCTACCGTCCACGGCGACAAGTATCTTCATGGCACTGATGATCTCCTGGAATCCGAGTGTCTGAGACGGTCAGCTCTTCGTACGCTTAGCGCTGTGCCGCTCAGGTTCGGAACACTGTGAGCCTTTCTCATCCGATTGAGCGGTTGATGGTGCGTGTAGGGCAACGGTATCACTCACCCGCCTCATCAACCAAGGTGCGAGACCGAGCGCCGAGCCATCGCTTGCCGAACTGGAACGGGACCAACATCGCCAGGCCTGCCGCCATGGCCGCGAGCCAATGCAGCGGGGCCAGCGTCGCAAACCCAAAGGCTTTCGCCAGGAACGGAACGCTGGTGATGAGCAGCAGCGCCAACAAGGTGCACGACAGAACCCATCGGCTGACCGGCGTCAGCCCGGAGAAGAGGCCGCGCCAGCGAGTCTGGGTGGAACGGCTGGGCAGAATCAGCGCGGCGTTCGCCGTTACCAGCACCACGAAGGCCGCGGTGCTCGCCATGCCCGGCTGTAGATCCTGGCTCAACATCCAGGCGTAGAGACCCACGACGATCAATCCGACCAGGCCACCTTGAACCATGCTCTGCATGACCTGAGAGACCGGCAGCAGGGACTCTGTTGACCGGCGGGGCGGCTGCGCCATCAAGGCCGGGTCACCGGGCTCGGCCTCGAACACGAGGGAACAGGCGGGATCAATCACCAGTTCGAGAAAGGCGATGTGCAGCGGCGCCAGCACCAGCGGCAGCCCGAGTAGGACCGGAAACAGCGCCAAGCCTACGATCGGCACGTGCACGGCCAGCGTGTACACCATGGCCTGGCGAAGATTGGCGAAGGTGCGCCGGCCCATGTGGATGGCCCGCACGATGGACGAGAAGTCGTCCTGCAGCAGCACCAGCGCGGCAGCCTCGCGTGCCACGTCGGTACCCCGTTGCCCCATCGCGATGCCGATGTGGGCTGCCTTGAGCGCTGGCGCGTCGTTGACGCCGTCCCCTGTCATGGCCACCACCTCGCCCTGGGACTTCAGCGCTTCCACCAGTGCCAGTTTCTGTTCGGGTCTGACGCGCGCAAAGACGTCGACCGTCGCCACCCGTCGCGCCAGGGCCTGGGCATCCAGGCCTGCCATCTCGTCGCCAGTCAGCACGTCCTGGGTTTCGATGCCGGCCTGGTTGGCGATGGCGACGGCCGTGCGCGGGTGATCGCCAGTGATCATGATCACCCGGATGCCGGCGCGGCGGCACTGCGCCATGGCTTCGGGGACCTCGGCTCGCAGCGGGTCGGCCAGACCGATCAGGCCAATCCACTCGAATTCAAAGTCATGCTGGATGTCGGGCCAGCTTTGTTCCGAGCGATGCCGGGCCTTGGCCACGCCCAGGACACGCAGGCCACGGCCGGCCAGGCGGGCCGTCTCTGACGCGATCCGCTCGCGTTGCGCCGTCGGCAGGTGGCACAAGTCCGCGACCGCCTCCGGTGCACCCTTGGTGGCCACCACGTCGTGCGGCGTCGTGCCGCTGCGCCAGAGGTGGCTCATGGCCAGCAGTTCGGGCGACAGTTCGTACTCGCGCGCGAGTGTCCATTGCGGGTGAAGGTGTTCGGTATGGGACAGATGCGCGCCGGCCAGACGGTGGAAGGCCTGCTCCATCGGGTCGTGCGGGTCGATCTCGCTGGCCAGCACCGCGTACTCGAGCAGCTCGTGGTACGGCTCGGGAAGGCCGGCAGGAGGCGGTGCCTGCAAGTCGAGCGGCTCGTCGCCAGCCGAAAGAACGGCCACCGCCATGCGGTTCTGCGTCAAGGTGCCTGTCTTGTCGACACACAGGACCGTCGTCTCGCCCAGCGTCTCGATGGCGTTGAGTCGTCTGGTCAGAACCTGCTGCGCCGCCAGCCGCCGCGCGGCGAGCGCAAGGAAAACGATCATGATGACCGGGAATTCCTGCGGCAGGATGCCCATCGCCAGCGTGATGCCGGCCAGCGTGGCATTCAGCCAACCACCGCGCAGCGCCCAGAACAGCAGCATCAGGGCCAGGCAAAGAGAAACGGCGACGAACACCAGCCGTCGTGTCAGCCGTGAAACCTCGTCATGCAGGGGCGATGCCTGCAGGGCAATGGTCTGCAGCGATCGCCCGATCCGCCCCATTTCGGTCTGGTGGCCGATGGCATCCACGCGCATCACGCCTTGCCCGCGAACAACCATCGTGCCGGCAAAGACGCGGTCCAGCGACGCCTGCTTGGGGACCGCTTCGGACTCGCCGGTCAGCATCGACTCGTCGGTGGCGAGTTCGTGCGCCTGCAGCACCACGCCGTCGGCCGGGACACGATCGCCTTCAGCCAGCAGCAGCACGTCTTCGCGAACCACCTCGCGGCCCGGGATGCGAACGGTCACGCCACCTCGCAGGGCAAGGGCACGGGGACTGGACAGATCGCGCAGCGCGTCGAGCGCGTTGTCGGTGCGGCGCTCCTGCAGCGCCGTGATAGTCATGATGATCACCACGAAGCCAAGCAGGATCAGCGCCTCGTGCGCATCCCCCATCGCCAGGTAAATTGCGCCTGCTCCCAGCAGCAGCAGGAACATGGGCTCGCGCACCACCTCCCAGACAATGCCTCGCAAGGTACGACGCTGGCTGACGCCCAACTCGTTCGGCCCGTCTTCACGCAGTCGCGCGGCCGCGGTGTCGGGGTCCAGGCCGTTCGGCGGGTTAACTGACATATGACATGGGTACTCGGACGATGACCCTGACCAGTTCCGCCGAATCTATCGGGTCCTTGCGGCGTAATCGTTCAATGACTCTCTGGGTGATTCTTGCGGCTGTCACTTCGATTTGCCGCCCACCGAGGGTGTCGCGTTCGTCAAAGTCCGACGAGTCAATTCTTCACTGACGTTCGACATGCCTTCCAAGCTCACACCATTATGTCCGTGAGCACAATATTGCCGCCCAACCGCGAACATCCGGAGCGACTGCACAGCGGCCGACCGGAACCTGCACCAAAGGGTAGCCAGAGAGCGACCACCTATCAGCTTTACCGCCATCCCTTCGACGGCCTCACCGGCAGGGGTGAGGCAGTGGTGTGTCTACGCGAACTCGATCTCAATGCGGTAGAGCAGCCAGTCGACCTGGCGGGCCATACGGCCGACGATCAAGTCCGCCACACCCGGCCAATGGCAGATCTGCATCTACGGCAGGGTTGAGGTGGCCAGATTCGAGCCGCCCGTCAACTCCTAGAGCCGCCCAAACTGCGCGGCACATCGTATGCCGCCTGCAGCTGACTGACACGATTCAGATTCCCGAGATCGCCAATTCGACTCGGGAACTATCTCCCCGGCCGTCAGCGAAACAGGGTCAAGTTCAGTCTGCCTGCATCGTGCAGACGGCAAGCGACGCCATCGCTACCACCCACCGCCGCCACCACCGCCACCGCCACCGCCAGACCCGCCGCCGGAGAACCCGGAAGAAGATGACTGCGGAACCGGCAAGGCGCTGGTGAACGCGCTCTGAGACGACGAGATGGCGGTGGATATCGAGCGTCCAAAATCGCTTCCAGACCAGCCTGCGCCGCCATGCCAGGCCGGACGGTAGGCCCGCATCGCATCTTGGCCAGGATGGGCGCGGGCAAAGGCCTTGGCAAAGGCCTCGGACCACGGCTTTTCGGTCTTGAGCGCGATGGCATAGGGCAGCAGCCGCTCAAAAGTCTCGGTGGTCAGCTCTGGCGCGTTGTGGATGTTCATGCGCTCCGACTCGGCGGTGCGCAGGTACAGCTCTAGACCCTCGATCCGGTCCATGATGATCCGGCCGGCGGCAGTGGGGGCGCGCAACAGGTAGTAGAACAGGCCGTTGAGTACAGCAAGACTGCCGATCAGCGCCAGAGGAAAACCGTGGCGCAAGAGTTCGTCGAAGACGTGGCGCGCGAATCCGGGCGGTGGCTTGACACCGCTGCCTGCGAAAAGCGAATAGACCACGCTGGCGAAAGCAACCATGACGGTCAGATTGATGCCGGCGGCGATGATGGTGCGAAGCCGGCGGCCGCCCATCAGTACGCGCAGCAGCGGCATGATCATGGCGCCGATCACCGCGCATGTCATGGCGCTGATGAAGAGCAAGCCGATCTCTGCCTCGCTCAGGTTGCCAAAAACCAGCACCGTGACGATCGATGCCACTGTCAACGCCAAGCCGAACCCGAAATAGCCGAGATTGCGGCGGAAGAAGCGGTTGCGATTCTCCTTTTCGATGCTGGACTTGAAGGTCGCGAACACCGTCGCCAGGCTCGCGCCGCTGGACTTGTCGACGCGGGCCTTGCCGCCGCGGCTGTCGACCCAGGTGAGGATCGCGCGCTCGCCGGGCGGCAGGCCCAGGGCGTCGCTGGCGGTCTTCGTGCCGCGCCGCGACAGCGTCACGTCGCCATCGGCATCGTCGAACACCAGCAGTCCCTTGACCGCCAGCGAGACCGCCGCAGCGGTGAAGTTGCGCCAGTCCCCGCTCCAGCCCCAATCCCGTATGTAGCCCGCCAGCGCCGGAGAGATGCCGTCGGGCGGATGGAAAAGCGGAATGATGGTGCCCTTCTCCGGATCCCGGCCCACCGCGTTCCAGACGATCAGGTAGTAGGCGAGGACGACGAAGGCGCCCAGGGCGCCAAGAATGAACACGCGGTTGTCGAGAAACGAGTATTCCAGCCGCGACATTAAGGACGGAGGGGATATCAGCCCGTGGGGGATCTCCGCGACGACTGAAAGACCGCTGCCAGGTCCGAGCGCCCGGGTCGTTTCGACACGCAGCGCGCCGTCTCCGGCGACATCGCCAAGCCAGGCGTCGCCGCGCTCTGCGATCGAACCCGTATAGGCCGTCCAGCGCACCGGTGCCGCCTTGCCCGGGAGATGGATGCCGACCGACGCCCACAGAATGGGGAACGCCCATTCGTTGCCGGTCACGTTCCAGAACAACTCGTCGTGGCCGGCGAGGAAGCGGATCTGCCGGCCGGTACGGTAGCGAATGACGTAGGTGTAGGTGCCAGGTCGCAGCAGCACGCTTTCTTGACCGGCATAGATGCGCACGCCGTCCGCGCCGCGGCGGGTGAAATGTGGCTCGGCCCGGCCGTCGCGGGTGACGTCGAGCAACTCGAAGCTCACCTGCCGGCGTCGGTCATCGCCGTCGCGAAAAGTGAGCGGGAAATCGCGATAGATGCCGCGCTTGATATCCCGGCCTTCGGCGCGTACCCGGATGGACTCGGTCACCGTCAGCGTCCCGTCCACCGCCACGTCGACCTCCGATTCGAAGCGCTCGATGACTTCCGCCGCATGGGCAAGCTGAATACAGCTCGATGCAACGGCAACGATCACCACCAGCAGCGCGGGCGCGAGCCGGGCCATGCCGACTCGTGCAGCCATGCCGCCAGTCGGGCGCCGGATCAGCGCCATCAGCTCAGAAGGAAACCCGCGGGGCCTTGCGGTCGGCGTCGTCGCCGATCTCGAAATACTCGCGCTTGGCAAAGCCGAACTGGCTGGCCACCAGGTTCGATGGAAACGACTCCACCATGACGTTCAGGTTGCGCACCGCGCCGTTGTAGTAGCGCCGGGAGAGCTGGATCTCGTTCTCCACCTCTGCGAGCGATTCCTGCAGTTTCAAGAAATTCGCGCTCGCCTTGAGGTCGGGATAGTTCTCCGCCACCGCCAGCAGGTGGCCGATGGCACCGGACAGCAGTCCTTCGAGCTTGCCGCGTTCGGCAATATCGCCGGGCGCAACCTTGCCGACGTCGGTCCTGAGTCGAGTGACCTGCTCGAGCGCCTCACGCTCGTGTCCGGCATAGCCCTTGACTGTGTCGACGAGGATGGGAATGAGATCGGCGCGGCGCTTCAACTGCACATCGATGCCGCTCCAACCTTCCTCGGCCATCTGCCGGGTCTTGACCAACCTGTTGTAGATCGTGACCGCATATATGCCCACTGCAGCAACGGCGGCCACGATGATCCAGGTCAGCATGAATGTCACCCTTTACGCAAACGCAGTAACGGTCGCGGCAACGCCACCCTCAGCATCGGCGCCGACGATCCAAGTCTACGGGAGGATTCCCCAAATTCGATCCGGCGTCGGCGGGGCCATCAGAGTGCATCGCTGCGCTAGTTTCCTGCCCCGTTAGTTTCTGGCATTAATCGTGCATGCCAATGCGGTATCTTGGGAACAGAGATGCGGCGATGAGAACAGGCAGACAGAAGGTTGAGTTGCTGCTGACGGACGAGGAGCGATCGCAACTTCAGTCGTTTGCTCGCAGCCGCTTGCTGCCGGCGGTGTTGTGCAATCGGGCGCGCATTGTTCTGAGTAGCGCTGACGGCGAACTCAACAGAGCGATCGCCGAGCGATTGAAGCTGACCAAGGCCGCGGTAGGCAAGTGGCGCTCGGGATTCATCGAGCGACGCATTGCCGCTAGGGGTTGTCTGAATTTCTGTGTGCGAGGCGTTCAAAGACCTGTCCACGGCGGTGGGCGTCGCTTGCGACGAACGACCGACGCCGTGGGCAAGTCGGTGCTGCATTTTCATGCAGCCGGTCTCGTGAAGCGGTCGCCATAGGTGATTCGCTGCCCATCGTCGCGTTGCGATGCCGATGGCACAACTCCTGTCGGCCGCAACGCGGCAATGATGGCGGCGTTTTGGGCGGCGCTGATGCGCGGCCCGGATTTGCGCTGCGGCGCAGGAATGGAGCGGGGCCACTGGTCTCGTCAAGAGACGAGGATCGGCGTCGGAGCCGCATGAATGCAGACCTTCAGGCGCCCGTCTCTAGGGATGGACAGCCTGTGCGGAGGGTCACGACACTGCGCCGATGCTGAATCTGCGCGCGCAGTTGCTGGACTTCATGGATTCGACGCCGTATGCCCAGGCGGGCGTACGGCTCGAAGTGCGCGTGATGGCCGGCTGGCTGACGCGCGTCTTCCTGCCGGATCCGCCGCGGCCGGCCGGGCCTGCACCGCGGCCGCCGCCGGATTCGATCCTTGTCGTGAAGTACGACGAGTCGCGCGCGATCGTCTTGAGCGCGCAAGGCAGCACTGACGCCGGCGGCAGGGTGACGCTGGCGGTTGATGCCGCCGCGGCCTTTGCGCAATGTGCGGCGCTGCGCCAGGATGGCAAGCCGCCGGACGGCGTTCAGGCACAACTGTCGGCCCGTGCCGATGTCTATGGCCTGGCGCTGAGTACCGCCGAACGCTTCACCGCCTTCGACACGCCGGAGGCCACGCGCGACCTGGTGATGCTGGCCGATCCGGCGCGGCTGATCGTCGGCGACACCTCGTCCACGCACACGACGTTGTGGTTCCAACTACATGCCGCACCGCGCGCGGGGGACCACTTCGTCTGCGTCTTCGCGGCACGTGGCTCGGTGGTGGCGCCGCGTCGCATCGGCCTTGCCTTTCGCCCGGACCGGGCACAGACCGCAGTCGTCACGCTGTCGGGTCTGGCGCCGGCCGCGCCGCACGACTTCGAGCTGCGCCTCGTGCAGCCGGACAGCACCGAACACGTGCTTTCGCGCGGCAGCGTGCGCACCATGCCCGCCGATCCGCGGCGCCTGAGCATCGCCTTTGCTTCCTGCCATCTGCCGGGCGCGCCCACGTCGCTGAACCGCTGGCAGGCGCTGGCGGCGCGCAATGACGTCGATCTCGCGTTCCTGATCGGCGACCAGATCTATGGTGATGGCATCGAAAACGTCTTCTTCGACACCACCGACTGGAACGAGCGCTATGCACGGCGCTACAACCAGTTGTGGGCTTACCAGCCGGTGCGCCGCGTGCTGCGCTCGCGCCCGATGTACATGGCACTTGACGATCACGAGGTGGTCGACGACTGGGGCACCGAGAAGGTCGATGCGGTGCGCGAGGCTGCGGGCCTGCGCGCATACCGCATCTTCCAACAGGCGCACAACCCAGGCGGCTTCGCCGCGGCGCGCCTGGACTACAGTTTCCGCCGCGGGCCGGCCGCGTTCTACGTGACGGACAGCCGCACGGCGCGTGGTAAGAGCAAGACCTTTCCGGTGATGGGCCGCGCGCAGTTCAGCCGGCTGCAGGCCTGGTCGCGATCGGACGAGGTGCGCAGCGCAGACTTGGTGTTTGTCGTAGTGCCGGTGCCGCCGGCGATGCTGCCGATCGCGCAGTTGGAAGACCTCGCCAGCGCGCTGGCCGCGCCAGTGGGCGGTGTCGGCGGCGGCTTGCTCGGCGCGGTGGCGGGCGCGACCATCGGCTTCGTCGTTGGCGGGCCGGCTGGTGCAGTGGTGGGCGCAGAGGTCGGTGCGGGCATTGGTGCCTTCGCCGGCGCAATAGGCACCAAGGTGTACTACGAGCACCTGGAGGACACCATCACCGAGCCCGACGTGCGCGACGCCTGGACCTACGACAAGAACCTGCCCGACCTGGTGCGCCTGCTCGACGTGCTATTCGACGTCGCCAACGACATCGGCGCCGACGGCCGGCCCGGCCCCCGGCCCAAGGGGGTGTTCGTGCTCAGCGGTGACTACCACTTCGGCGCGATCCACCTGGTGCGGTCCAAGCGGAAGGATGGTGCACACGACCATCGCAACAACCCGGCACTGGTGCAAATCACAAGCTCGCCGATCTCCAAGCCGGCCGTCGATGCCGACCTGATGCTGAAGGCGGCGGCCATCGTGAGCACCGACGACGAGTTCAAGCTCGATAGCCAGCACTACGCGGCGCGCTTCGTCGGCCACCTGGAGCAGCGCAACTTCGGCCGCGTCGAGTTCGAGCAGGTCGGTACCACGCGCCGTTACCGCATGCAGCTGTACGTCGAAGGCGAAAGCGACGCGCTGGCCGAGCTGTTCGAGATCGACCTGGACGCGCGCCCGGTGCAAATGCGCAACCTGGTGGGCGAGGTGCTGGTGGCGCGCGGCCGGCTGACACTGCTGCGGGTGCACGAGGTCGGCAGTGGCTTCGGCCCGCCGGTCGACCGCATCGACGGCGAGGTCGTCATGGCGCTGGACACCGAGCCCGGGCGGGCCTTTGGCTTCCAACTGCGCCATGATGCCAACCTGCCAGCACGCCAGCGCATGTTGACACTGCTGCGCGACGCCTTTGCCCAAGACCGGCCGCTGCTGGTCGAATATTTGCGCACGGGCCAGCACAACGGCACGCTGATCCGACTGAGCGAACTGCCGGCGCCGCCCCCTCAAGTCGGCAACGTTGCGGGCGGAGCGCTGGCGGCCACACATTTCTCCTGAAATCGACTTAACGGAAGGCAGCCCATGGCACTCCTCAATACCTCCGGCAAGATCAAGATGCTGCGCGTCAACGAGATCGGCGACCGCTTTGGCCCCGCGGCGGATTTCATCCAGGCCGAGGTGATCGTGCAGCTCGACCACCAGACGGGAGACACCGCCTCCGGCTTCAAGCTGCGTGCCGATGCCAACCAGCCAGTGCGCCAGGGCATGCTCGACCTGCTGCGCGATGCCTTCAACCACGGCTGGCGCGTGCACTTCGACCACGAGGTCCCGGCCGGCAAGGCCAAGGGCACGATCTTCCGTGTCTGGGTGACAAAGGATCTGGTGGTCGCGCCGGCGGCGCCGGGCGGGCTGAGCACCGGCTTGGTTTTCGGCACCGTCAGCGCAACGCCGGCGCCCGCGCCCGCGCCAGCTACGACGTCTGTGGGCGGCGTGACAGCGGTCGGCGGCAGCTTCGTACTGCGCGACAAGAGCGAATAGTCCATCGCGTGGGTCACGAAGCTGCCAGTCGCGCCGCAGCTTCTTCGGCGGGCCAGACTGTTGGCTGCGGGTGGCCATCGTGATGTCGACCTTCTTCCAGCCTTCCTTTGCACCGGGCACGCCGACCTTGGTCATGCCGCTGCGCACCGGCACCGAGCCGCCGATGAACGCGGCGCGTCCGGCGGTGCAGCTTTGCTGTGCATAGTAGTCGGTGAATGCCACGACTTCCGTAGCAATGCGGTCGATGTTCGGCGTTGTGTAGCCCATCATGCCGCGGTTGTTGTGGCTGATGTTCCAGGTGCCGGTGTCGTCGCCCCAGATGACGAGGATGTTGGGCTTCTTCGCCGTCGCCGTCTGGGCCTGGACCGAGGCCATGGTGCCGAGAAGTGCCAGCGTCACGAGCCGCGCAAGGAGCGTTCTTGCCAAGCCAGAGAGCTTGTACTTCATAGAGATTCGCCCTGTAAGGTTGTTGTTGCTTGTTGATTGTGGTTATTGAGCCGGCATCAATGAACTTGAATCAAGCCGCATAGCGAACAGGCTCACGTTCGAAGTACTTTCGAATCCGCTCAGGCTGCCGTTGCACGCTGCGCAGATGGCGCGCCGTGGCCTTGACCTGTTGCAGCTGCGTGCGCGCAGGAGCCAGCGTCGTCACCGCCTGCTTGATGTCGGCGTTGGCCATCTCGTCGGGGTTGAGCTCGGGGCTGTAGCTGGGAAGATAGAACACCTCGATCGCGTCGGCGTGCTCGCCCAGCCAGGCTTTGACGGGCTTGGCGTGGGGCACCCGCAGGTTGTCCAGGATCAGGAACAGCGTCCTGCTCGCGCCTTTGATCAATCAGTCGGCGCAGGAAGCCGATCAGGATGTTCGTGTTGAGCGCGCCGTCGACGATGCGCCAGCGCATCTGCCCCTTGTTGGTCACGGTGGAGATCACCGACAGCCCGCGGCGCTTGTTGTTGAGCCGGATCACCGGCGTCTGACCCTTGGGGGCGAAGCCGCGACCGCGCACATCGTCGCTGCGCAGCCCGCTCTGGTCGCCCCGTTGGATCTGGGCGCCCTCGGCCTTGGCCCGCGCGGCAATGACCGGGTAGTCCTCGTCGAGCCACTTCTTGACCGCGGCGGGCGACTGCTCCTAGGCCTTCTTCATCGGCTCTTGCGGCCGTGTTGCCCCCAGCGCCCCAGGTATAGCCCCATCGTGCGCACCGGCAGGCGAATGCCAAACCGCTGCTCGATGAGTTGCGAAACCGCCGCGCGCGTCCACAGCGCGAAGGGCAACTTCAGCTGGTCCGGCGTCTTGTCGGTGATGAGCTTGCGCACCATCGTCTCCTGCGCCGGGTCGAGCAGCCTGCCGTCGCCCGTCTTGCGTCCAGTAGGCGCGTCGCGCAACGCCTTCACACCCGCCCCTTCGTGGCGCTTGCAGATGTCGAACACGCCGGTGCGGCTCAGCCCGGTCTGCGCCGCGATCTCGTCGTAAGTCCGGCCCGCCTTGCGAAGTCGGATGACCTGCACGCGCCTCTTGTGCCGCGCATCGCGCGACAGCGATCTCATATTCGGGCACCCCGTCGTTGGGTGCTGAGATGGCGGTTCAGCGCCATGTCTGGCACCGTCAACGGCACGTCGTTGTGACTTGCTTCCGGGTTGTTGCCGAAGGTCTTTACCGCATGCGATCACAACAGTGAGTGATGCACTGCGTCTTCCGATCAATTCCCATGCGAGTGCATCGCGATGACGCCCGCTTCGGAGAGCACGTGGGTGGCCAGCCTGAAACAGGCTTCAGACTCCGCACAACCGGACGGCACTGCCGCCCGCTGCTTCGGTGCGTCGCGTCGATAAACGGTCTTGCCGGCCTTGATCGTCTCGACCACCTTGATGTCGGCAATCTTCAATGGGTCGACGGTCAGAGGGTTCTGGTCCAGCAGCACGAAGTCAGCCAACTTGCCGACCTCGATCGAGCCTTTGTTCTTTTCTTCGAAGTGCTGATAGGCAGCCCACAGCGTGTGCGCCTTCAGCGCCACCAGCGGTGTGGTGCGATGTTCCGGGCCCAGCACCTGGCCACTGCGGGTGACGCGATTCACCGTAGACGCAATGACCCGCATCGAGTCCGGCATGGCCACCGGCGCGTCATGGTGCGAGGTGAAGATCATCTCGCGTTTGATCGCCCACCCGGTGGGCGAGATGTTGGTCGCGCGCTGCGGCCCAAGCACGGAATCGCGGTGCCAGTCGCCCCAGTAGAAAGTGTGCATCGGGAACAGCGACGGGATGATGCCCAGTTCCTTGAAGGCCTGTATCTGGTCCTCGCGCGTCGTCTGCCCGTGGATCACGGTCAAGCGCCGATCGGCCATGCCGAATTGCTTCTCGGCCACTCTGACTGCCCGGATGAATTGATCGATCGCCGCATCACCGTTCGCATGTGCCAGCAACTGCCAGCCGTTCTTGAACGCCTGATCGACATAGCCTTGCACTTCCTCGTCGGAGAACTGGCCCTCGCCCCGATAGTCGGGCTGGCGCCCCTCGGGCACCTTGAAATAGGGCTGCGTGAGCCAGGCCGTCTTGCCCTGAGGCGATCCATCCAGCGTGATCTTGGCACCACCGACGCGGAAGTGCTGGATGTAGCCGCGCGACAGCCACGGCGCCTTGATGGCTTCGGCATCGCTGGCGATATCGGGGTAGGCCACCACATCGATGTCCAACTCGCCACTCTTGGCGACTGCCGCCATGGTGGCCACTGAGCCCTTGGAGGCTCTGCCTTCCTGTGCAGTCGTGTATCCGAAACTCTTGTACAGATTTACGCCGGCAACGAAGAGCGCCTTGTTCGCCTCCGGGCCCAGCTTGCTCAGCAGGCCGAAGAAGGGCCCGAAGAAGGCGCTCTCTTCGAGCACGCCATTGGGTTCCTGGCTGCCTTGCTTGCGACGGATGGTGCCGCCCTTGGGATCCTTCGAAGATGCCGTGATCCCCACCATCTCCAGCGCCTTGCTGTTCATCACCGCAAGGTGGCCTGACTGGTGCACGATCACGATCGGTAGCTCCGTCGACACCTTGTCCAGGTCGTCGCGGGTTGGGTGCTGCTGCGTCTGGAGCTGCGCGTCGTCATAGCCGAAGCCAACGATCCAACGGTACTTGCCCGTGATCTTGGCGTTGCGCTGCTCCCAGGCCTTGAGCGTGTCCTGCAACTCGACGACGGTGTTCACTTCTCCATCCGGGCGCGGCAGCAGGTTCGCGGAGATTGCCTGGATACCGGTATTGAACACATGCCCGTGCGGGTCGACGAAACCGGGTGCCAACGTCTTTCCGCCCAGTTCGACCAGCCTGGTCTTCGGCCCCTTGAGTTTCATCACTTCGTCGCTGTAGCCGACGGCCACAATGCGCCCGCCCCGCACGGCCACGGCCTCGGCGCTGGGCTGGAGTTCGTTCACCGTGACCACGGGGCCGCCGCTGTAGATCAAGTCGGCCTTCGCCTCAGCGGAAAGGGCCAGGCCGTTGGTACTCAAGGCCATTGCCGCTGCGACCAGCGTGACAAGTCTTGGCATCGTTCATCTCCTACGGTTGTGACCGCATGGGCAGACGGGCGCTCCATGCTAGGCGCGCCTGGTCGAACGCCAGCGGCAGCGCTTGAATTCAGAGCGGGCGAGAAAGCTACCCGTGTCCGCGCCGGTAGGTCGCTTCCCGGCACGGGGAGGGCGATGATTGCCAATTGA
>Ga0316195_10000055_pt1 | contig 31603 bp, 42 predicted proteins | sample Phised1_MG_FD_204937 | JGI IMG/M metagenome (GOLD analysis project Ga0316195, IMG submission 204937) | Coastal sediment microbial communities from Maine, United States - Phippsburg sediment 1 | ecosystem: Environmental > Aquatic > Marine > Coastal > Sediment | place: USA: Maine | collected...
TACTCGTTTATTAGTAATTGCTCTACCATTATTAGTTGCAGCATCATGGGCTTTATACAATATAGGTCGTTTAGCTCTTCAACAAATTCAGCGTTTATCACGTTAATTCTAGTAATATAGGGGAATGTACCCAAAGGCAATAAAACTATTGTCGAATAGAAATTTTATGGATAGCAATAGTTATTCTGAATTTCAGAAACGAGATAGTTTATACATTCACTAAATATGATTTTATTGTCATAGACAAAGTGTACGGTAGCGATAGTAAAAATTTTAAATCTCTATTAGAAAAAATAGTTTAATTTTTAAAAAATAAATTATAATCTAAGATAATAAATAATAAAATTATAAAAAACTTATGTCTCATACTGTTAAAATTTACGACACATGCATTGGTTGTACTCAATGTGTACGAGCATGTCCTACAGATGTATTAGAAATGGTACCATGGGATGGATGTAAATCAGGTCAAATTGCTTCTTCACCACGTGTTGAAGATTGTGTAGGTTGTAAAAGATGTGAAACTGCTTGTCCAACAGATTTTTTAAGTGTACGAGTATATTTAGGTGCAGAAACAACTAGAAGTTTAGGATTAGCATATTAAATAAAATGTTTTTTAAAATAAAAAATGTTTTTTAAAATAAATAAAGGAATCTAATAATTAGAAATTCCTTTATTTATTTTAAGATAACCAACCATAACTATGTAAACCTTTCCCTAAGAAGTTAACTCCTAAATAACATATCCAAATAACAAAAAATCCTAAACCACCTAAAATCGCAGTTTTTTTTCCTTCCCATCCTTTAGTAATACGAGCATGTAAATAAGTTGCAAAAACTAACCAAGTAATTAATGCCCAGGTTTCTTTAGGATCCCAACTCCAGTAAGAACCCCATGCTTCATTAGCCCAAACTCCACCAGCAATAATACCAATTGTTAAAAATGGAAATCCTAAACCAATTATTCGATAACTCCAATTATCAATACTTTGTAAAAGTTGTAATTTTCCAAGTTCAGATATTTCATTTGAAGGTGATAATAATTTTGCTTCATAATAGTCAAGCATAATATTATAAAGTGGTAATGATGAGTTATCAATAACTTTTAAATCAACATCTTTATAACGAGATATAACTAAAAATAAAATACATAATAATGAACCCATTATTAAAATAGCATAACTTAATAACATCATACTAACATGCATCATTAACCAATTTGATTGTAAAGCTGGAACTAAGGGACTTGATTTTTGCATCTCAGGAGAAAGAGTTAAGTTTGCAAATCCATTTATTAATAAAGAAACTGGAATTAAAATTGATCCAATTAATTTACTATTTGTTTTAGTTTCAATGTACAAATAAATTGTTAACAATGACCAAGTTAAAAATAATAATGACTCATATAAATTACTTAATGGAAAATAACCTGCTACTATCCAACGTGAACAAAGAATAAAAAATAATAATAGATTAGCCACTATAGTACTAAATCTACCAATCCTTGCTAAGGAGTATGAATTACTAAATAATGATAAGTTAACCCAATAAGCTATCATTGCAAATAGTAAAACTCCAAAAACTATGTTTGATGAAAAGTTTTGAATTTCATTCCAATCCATGAAATTTCTCCAATAAAAATTTTTTATACAAATTACCTTCTAATATACTATTTTACTAAAAAATTAACTGATTCTATTAATTAAATTTTCTAAGTAAGAAAATTTAATTAATAGAATCAGTTAATGAAAAATGTAATTTTATAAAAAAGTAAAAAATTAGAATTGACATTAATTTCTATTTCAAAGTACTATAGTTCTAATTTTGATTAAATTAAAATATTATGTCATTATTAAGAAAATATGAAATAATGATTCTTCTAACTGAAGAATTTAATGATAGTGAGCTAAAAACTTGGGTATTTAATTACGCAAAAAATTTAAGAAAGTTTAGCGTTTGTGATATATCTGTTATTTCTCGTGGAAAGCATAATTTAGCTTATTCGATTGATAATCGAATGAAAGGAAATTATATTCAATTAAACTTTTCAAGTATGCCAAAATATATTAACAATTTCTCGAACATTTTAAAACTAGATTCGAATGTTCTAAGATTTTTAGTTTTTAATAAACAATCATAATTAAATAATTTTATTAAATTTTTTTTTAATAAAATTATTTGTAATTATAGAAAAGCTATGATAACATGTGACTAGTTTTGATATCCTCAGTAGCTCAGTGGTAGAGCAATCGGCTGTTAACCGATTGGCCGTAGGTTCAAGTCCTACCTGGGGAGTATTCATATAATAAAAATAAATGAAAGAAAATTTTGATAGATTAAAAATTGGAAATAAATTTTTTAATTCTCGTTTAATGTTAGGAACTGGAAAATATAAAACAACTACAGATGCAATTGACAGTATTACAAATAGTGAATGTGAAATTGTTACAGTTGCTATTCGACGATTACCAATGAATCTAAAAAATGATAATATAAGTTTTTTAAACAATTTGGATTGGAAAAAACTTTGGCTATTACCAAATACAGCTGGATCACAAACAGCGGAAGAAGCTATTAGAATGGCTTTCTTGGGGCATGAATTAGCTTGTCAAATTGGTCAAGAAGATAATTTTTTCGTAAAATTAGAAGTAATTTCTGATCCAAAATATCTATTACCAGATCCAATAGGAACATTAAAAGCGGCTGAATTTCTTGTTAAAAAAGGTTTTACAGTTCTTCCATATATAAATGCTGATCCAATGTTAGCCTTACATTTAGAAGATCTAGGCTGTGCTACCGTGATGCCACTAGGTTCACCAATTGGATCGGGTCAAGGAATCGATAATTTAACCAATATTAAAATTATTATTGAAAACGCTAATGTTCCAGTAATTGTTGATGCTGGAATTGGAACACCAAGTGAAGCGACTACTGCCATGGAAATTGGAGCTGATGGTGTTTTATTAAATACCGCTGTCGCTCAATCAAAAAATCCTTTACAAATGGCTTATGCAATGAATTTAGCAGTTAAAGCCGGACGATTAGCTTATTTAGCAGGTCGTATGGAAAAAAAATCTTATGCTAGTCCAAGTTCACCTTTATATCAAATAAGTAAACTATCATAAAACCATTTTATTAACTTTGAATTGAAATTAAAAAAATTTTTCTATCGAATATAAATATGCCAATAAAATAATCGTCCTAGAAAAGATTTTTATATTAGATATAGTTAATATAAAATCGAAACTTAAAATTTCTAACTCATTGATTCTAAAAAATAGAAGATTAAATCATTTTGGTTAGTACAATAATCAAATATAGGTTCTTAAAGTAGCTACAACGGAAATACAATTACTATAAAACGCTGCCTAACGCTATTATTTTTTCTGTGATTAGGCGTTTGCTCTAACTCCTAATCGCAGAAGAAATCTAATTAATTAATCAGAGTTATATTCATCTAAATATTTTTACATTTCGGAAAAACTTTTTCAATAAAATTCCGGAATCGATCTTCAGATATACCATTTTCAAGACCAAATTAAGCTGTTTTCACATTAATTAAAAAAAGTATGCAATTGTTTTCATTTCAGCATTTCTAAGAATTGCTTGTTAAATTTATTGAATTTAATTATTTTAGTAAGATATTCTGGGATTCAAGAAAATTTTACTTTAGAAAATAATTCCAAAAATTCTTTTTTATAAATAATTATTAAAATAGTTTTTCTTTAATAGGTGGATATAACATTTTATATTATATATTTATATATAGACGTAAATAGTGTTTAATATTTATTATAATTATCAGTAAATAAATTTATTAATAACAATTCTTTATGTCACATTTCACACATATGAAAACCCGCTTTCAAAATTTATTTTATTTAGAAAAAGCGTTAAATAGATTAAGTATTGTACATAAACAAGAAAAAAAAATTATGAACAATTCTGACTCAAAATCATACAACATGAATTTAGTAATTCCTCAATCAAATGGCTATGATATTGAGTTTTCTTGGAATGGTCAAGAATATGAATTAGTAGCTGATATGAGTTTCTGGGAGCAACCATATCCAGTTGAAAGCTTTATTGATAAAATTTCTCAACAATATGCAGGCGAAGTAATTATTGGAGAAAGTCAAAAAATTGGGTTCCAACCAATTAAATACAACCAAAATGCTGATGGTTCAAACACATTAGTTTTAGAACGTTGGAATGTTGAACATGCTTAATATGAATGGTGCATTGAATATTATAATTAATATTAAATTTGATATTCAATGCACATTTGTCAATAAATTGTTTCAATATCTTTTTGACTAATTTGATTATTTTATAATCTCAGCTTTTTTCAATAAATTTAAAACGGTTTCCGTTGGTTTTACACCATAACCTAACCATTTTTGAATTTTCTCGACTTCAAAATTATATTTCTTTGATATTGGATTATAATATCCAACTTCATCAATAGGTCTACCATCTCGTCTACATGTATTTTCCATTATCACTAATCGATATGATGGAGAACCTTTTCTACCTAGTCGTTTTAATCGTAATTTTAACATAGAAATAATTAAAATATATAACTTTTTTAGTAAAAATTTAATTTTAAATGAATAAAAATAAAACTATCGTCGTGAATAATGCTCAATGACAAGTAATTCATCTAGTTGTAATGCCAAATCATTTCTATCACAATAATCTAAAATTGTTGCTTCTAACTTTGAATTATCAAATTTCAAATGAGCTGGAATATCATTTACTTGAGCATTTTTAAGATTATTTTCAACTAGATTTTTTGAATTAACATTATTTTTAACACTAATTACATCATTTAATCTACATTGAAAACTTGGAATATCAACTACTTTATTATTAACTGTAATATGCCCATGGTTTACTAATTGTCGAGCCTGAGCAATAGTATTAGCAAAACCTAATGAAAAACAAACAGTATCTAAACGCATTTCTAATAATTGAAGCAAAATTAGACCAGTAACACCTTGTCGACGTCTAGCTTCTTTTACATAACGATATAATTGATTTTCTGTTAATCCGTAATTAAACTTTAATTTTTGTTTTTCTTCTAATCGAATGCCGTATTCAGTTAATTTTTTACTATTATCTGCATTTGCATTTCCGTCTTTTCCTGGACGGTTAATTTTATTTGATTTTTTTGTCGTTAAACCTGGTAATATACCTAATCTTCGACTAATTTTTAATTTAGGTCCTCGATAACGTGACATAAAAATAAATTTTTAATTTATAAATAATTTTTTTAATAAAGCTTAATATAATTAATTTAAAGAAGGGCGAGTGACCGGACTTGAACCGGCGAATGGTGGAACCACAACCCACTGCCTTAACCACTTGGCCACACCCGCCAAACTATCTTGACAAATAGTTTATCAGTAAATATCATTTTACGTCTAGGTCATTTTACTAAAAACTTTGAAAATTAAATTTATGTCGAAAGTTAAAAATTTTTTTTTTTAAATGGTGAAGAATATTATACACAACCGAATATAACTCTTTTAGAACTAATAACTTATTTTAATTATAATACATCTCTTCTTGTTCTAGAATATAATAATTTAATCTGTAATAAAAAAGATTGGAATAATATTTTTATTGTTAACAATGATAAGATTGAAATTGTAACGATTGTCGGGGGTGGCTAATATTTATCGATTTCTGAAAGAAATCGATAAATATTTTCTATGTAAGTTTGAAGTCAGTATAGTTTTAGTTAAACTTTAAATAATTTCTAATTATTAGAGGTAAACGAAATGTGAATAAAATTATTTAAATCAATATATTATGACTGAAAAAAACTAATGAATAGAGTACTCCAATGAATTACAAAGAAAGCAAAAAAGGTAGATGATGGATCCGATGGGTGGTTATAATGGCCATATGGTCATAGCAGAAGAACTTTATTTTACAAATATCTAGTTTCTTTTCCTAATTAGTTTTTTAGTTATTTTTGTTTAATTTGCTTTAGTAAAAACTAAACCATTTGTTTCTCCGTATCTTTCCATGAATCTCATAAATCTATCCCAAGCTTCAGGACTCTTCATAATATAAATAGATTCAATTGCTTCTGCTTTACCATTTACAAATCTGGCATTTACATCACGTGTTTCTAGCGTTCCTTCTTCATCAATTAAATACATTCCTGTAATTTCACCTTCTTTTGCTGTATTTTTGTCTAAAATATTAGGACTTTTAAATCTAAAAGTAGCTGTTCCAGTACTTCCATCTCGAGATCGAGTTAAACGAACATCGGGCAATACTTTTTCATCAAGACCTTTTATAAATTGAATTTTAGCTTCCATAATTTTACCTTTATTCAAAATCAATAAATTTTATTTTAATTTAATTATGCAAGTTATGTAAATTAAAGATGACTTTTATTAGTTAACTATTGAGATTTTTATAATATGAATATAACTGGGGTGGCAGGATTCGAACCTGCGAATGGCGGAGTCAAAGTCCACAGCCTTACCGCTTGGCGACACCCCAAAAAATTGTTATAGAATTACAATTTCAACTAAGAATTTAAAGTATTGGGCAAGAAGGGATTCGAACCCCTGACACCGTAGTTCGTAGCCACGTGCTCTAGTCCACTGAGCTACAAGCCCAAAATACAATTACGAAACCTATATTACTATACAAATAGTAGTTTCGTAAAGTTTTTTAAAAAATTTAATAGAATTTGATTTTCAACTTGCAAAATTAATAATTTTTGAATTAAATTAATATCTTGAACATTCTTAATTAAAAATATAAAAAATAATAAAATATGGCAAAAAAGATTTTATATCAAGATAATGCTAGGCGTGCTCTTGAACGTGGAATGGAAATAATGGTCGAAGCCGTTTCAGTGACATTAGGACCAAAAGGTAGAAATGTAGTATTAGAAAAATCTTATGGATCACCTCAAATTGTAAATGATGGTGTTACAATTGCAAAAGAAATAAAATTAGAAGATCATATTGAAAATACTGGAGTTTCTTTAATTCGCCAAGCTGCTTCTAAAACAAATGATGTAGCAGGAGATGGCACAACAACAGCTACAGTTTTAGCATATGCAATGGTAAAAGAAGGTTTAAAAAATGTTGCTGCTGGAGCAAATCCAATTTCTATTAAATTAGGAATGGAAAAAGCAGCACAATATTTAGTAACTCAAATTAATGAATTTGCTCAACCTGTCGAAGATATTCAATCGATTCAACAAGTAGCTTCGATTTCAGCCGGTAATGATGAAGTAATTGGATCATTAATTGCTGATGCCTTATCAAAAGTTGGTAAAGAAGGTGTTATCTCATTAGAAGAAGGAAAAGGAATTGTAACAGAATTAGAAATTACGGAAGGGATGAAATTTGAAAAAGGTTTTATTTCTCCTTATTTCATTACAAATACCGAAAAAATGGAAGCTTCCTATGATAATCCCTATATTCTTTTAACTGATAAACGGATTACTTTAGTACAACAAGATTTATTACCGATTTTAGAACAAATAACTAAAACGAAACGTCCACTTCTTATAATTGCTGAAGATGTTGAAAAAGAAGCATTAGCAACGTTAATTTTAAACAAATTACGTGGTATTATAAATGTTGTTACTGTTCGCGCTCCAGGTTTTGGAGAATTACGAAAACAGATGCTTGAAGATATTGCAATTTTAACTGGTGGTACAGTTATCACTCAGGATGCTGGATTAAGTTTAGATAATATTCAGTTAACTTTATTAGGTCAAGCTCGTCGAATTGTAGTTACTAAAGATACTACAACTATTGTTGCAAATGGCGAAACTGTAGAATATATTAAAATTAGATGTGAACAACTTAGAAAGCAAATTAATATTGCAGATACATCTTATGAAAAAGAAAAGTTACAAGATCGAATTGCCAAATTATCAGGTGGAATTGCTGTAATTCGAGTAGGTGCTGTAACAGAGACTGAAATGAAAGATAAAAAATTACGATTAGAAGATGCGATTAATGCAACAAGAGCAGCAGTGGAAGAAGGTATTGTACCTGGTGGAGGAGCTACTTTAGCTCATTTATCTACAAATTTAGTAACATGGGCAAAAAATAATTTAAAAGAAGATGAACTTATAGGTGCAATGATTATATCGCGAGCCATTTTAGCACCGTTACGTAGAATTGCTGAAAATGCTGGAATTAATGGTCCAGTTATTATTGAAAAGGTTCAACAACAAGAGTTTGAAATAGGTTATAATGCGGCAACTAATACATTTGGAAATATGTATGAAGAAGGAATTGTAGATCCTGCTAAGGTTACACGTTCTGGGTTACAAAATGCAACATCTATTGCTAGTATGATTTTAACAACTGAATGTATTATTGTGGATGATACTAAAACTACTAAAACCTTAAACGAATCTTAAGATTCGTTTAAGGTTTTAATTAAAAAAGTTATAAATCATTCAAACTAGACATTGGATCCGATTTTGAATCATTATCTACTAATGGTTTGGCAGACACCATATCTTTCATAGCTGTTTTTAGTTCTTCAACTTCTAATTTTAATGTTGCGAAATTATCTGTTTTAATATTTGCTCGAATTTTTTCAATTAATTTAGTAATATTTTTTTGTTTTTCTTCAGATATGTTTTCTTTAAAAAGAGAAAATTCTTTTTCCGCTTCAAAACATAATGCTTCAGCTTGATTCTTTAAATCAATATTTTCTCGTTTTTCTTTGTCAATTGCAGCAAATTTTTCAGCTTCAGCTAACATTTGATCAACTTCTTTTTCATTTAAATTAGAAGCACCTTGAATAGTTACAGATTGTTCTACTCCTGTTTCTTTTTCTCTTGCTTTTACAGATAATATTCCATCAACATCAATATCAAATGTAACTTCAATTTGTGGAACGCCTCTTTCTGCTGCTGGAATTCCATCTAATCTAAAGTTTCCTAAACTTTTGTTTCCTGCAACTAATTCTCGTTCACCTTGTAATATATGAATTTCTACATTTGTTTGGTTATCAACAGCTGTTGAAAACATTTCTGATTTTTTAACTGGTATTGTTGTATTACGAGCAATAATTTTTGTCATAACCCCACCAAGTGTTTCAACACCTAATGATAATGGTGTAACATCTAATAATAAAATATCTTTAATTTCACCAGCTAAAATACCTGCTTGTATCGCAGCTCCAATAGCAACTACTTCATCTGGATTAACAGATTGATTTGGTTTTTTATTAGTTAAAGACTCAACTAACTGTTGAATAGCTGGAATACGTGTTGAACCACCTACTAAAACAACTTCATTTATATCAGATTTATCAAGTCGTGCATCACTTAATGCTTTTTCTACTGGAATGCGACAACGATTAATTAAATCTGCACATAATTTTTCAAAAACTTCTCTTGTTAACTCTTGTTCAATATGTTTTGGACCTGTTTTATCAGCTGTAATAAATGGTAAATGAATCGTTGTTTTTTCAACAGTTGATAATTCTATTTTTGCTTTCTCAGCAGCTTCGGTCAAACGTTGTAAAGCTTGAATATCTTCAGCTAAATCAATTCCTTCTTTTTGTTTAAAATTATTCATTAACCATTTTACTAATACATTATCAAAATCATCACCACCTAAATTTGTATCACCTGCAGTAGATAAAACTTCAAAAATACCATCCCCAACTTCTAAAATTGAAACATCAAATGTACCACCACCTAAATCAAAAACTAATATTGTTTCATTTTGTTTTTTATCTAAACCGTAAGCTAAAGAAGCAGCTGTAGGTTCATTAATAATTCTTAAAACTTCAACGCCGGCAATTTTTCCAGCATCCATAGTTGCTTGTCTCTGCGAATCATTAAAGTAAGCTGGTACAGTAATAACAGCTTGAGTTACTTCTTGCCCTAAATAATTTGTTGCATCATTAATTAACTTTCGTAAAACTTGTGCTGAAATTTCTTCGGGACTAAATTCTTTATTTAATGCTGGACATTTAATTTTAATATTATCGTTTTGATCTTTACCTACTTTATATGGTAATTTTTTTGATTCAGCTGCAATTTCTCCTTCTTTAGATCCAATGAATCTTTTAACTGAAAAGAAAGTATTTTCTGGATTAATCACAGCTTGACGTTTTGCAATTTGACCAACAAGTAATTCTTGTTTCTTTGTATATGCTACAATTGAAGGAGTTGTTCTTAACCCCTCAGCATTTACAATTACACTAGGTTGGCCTCCTTCAATTGCAGCTACTACAGAATTTGTCGTACCTAAATCTATTCCTACAACTTTTGCCATTTTTTTTTCTCTATTTTATATTTTATAAATAATTATAATTCTTGAAAGAAGCTATTAATGAACCTTATAATCCGTATCAAAAATTTTTATTAATAATAATTTGTATGTATCTTAACTAGACAAAAATTATTAAATTTTTTAAACTAGCGAAAATAATTTACTAATTTTAATTAGTTTATTTAGGATTAAACTTAAAAAATAGCAATGTTAATAAGAATAGAATAAATTTGGAGGAATATTGTGGCTATAGGTTTATTAGGGAATAAAATTGGTATGACTCAAATTTTTGACGAATCCGGTAATATTATTCCAGTTACAATTTTAAAAGTGGGACCTTGTGTAGTAACACAAGTAAAAACTAAATCAAAGGATGGATATGATTCGATTCAAATTGGTTATGGAAATGTGTCAAGTAAATCATTAAGTCAACCAAAACTTGGGCATTTACAAAAATCAAATATTCAACCTTTAAAATACTTAAAAGAGTTTAAAGTAAGTGAGCAAGATGAATTTGAAATTGGTCAAGTATTAAATGTCGATGCATTTTCACCTGGTCAATTTGTCAATATAAAAGGAAAAAGTATTGGTAAAGGCTATTCTGGTCTTCAAAAGCGTCACAACTTTACTCGAGGTCCAATGACTCATGGTTCTAAAAATCATCGAGAACCTGGATCAATTGGTATGGGAACAACACCTGGTCGTGTGTTGCCAGGTAAAAAAATGGCAGGTCAATTAGGAAATAAAAATACAACAATTAAAAAACTTAAAGTTATTCAAATTAATTCAGAAGAAAACATTTTAGTAATCAAAGGATCTGTTCCAGGTAAACCTGGAAATTTATTGAGTATTGTTCCTTCCAAATAAATTAACTTAAGTTACAAAATAATACATTGAAATAGAAAGTATGACCATTCAAAAATTTATAACATATACTCCGTTAAATGTAAATGGAAAACAATTAGATTCTGACTGTGAATTAAAATTAAATGTTCTTGAAACGTCAGGAAATTATTTATTACATAAAGACCTTTTACGACACTACAGTTCTCAAAGACAAGGAACAGTTTCAACCAAAACTCGAAGTGAAGTTCGAGGTGGTGGTCGGAAACCATGGAAGCAAAAAGGTACTGGACGTGCTCGAGCAGGTTCTAATCGTTCACCTTTATGGAAAGGTGGTGGTGTCACTTTTGGTCCTAAACCAAAAAAAGTGTTTTTAAAACTAAATAAAAAAGAACGGAGATTAGCTCTCCAAACTTTACTATATAACAAAAAAAATAATATTTTAATTATTGAAAATTTAGAGAACGAAATTACTGAACCAAAAACAAAAAATTTTTTAAAAATTTGCAAAGATTGTGCTGTTGATTTAAATCAAAAAATTTTAGTAATTGTTTCAAATAAAACTATACCATTAAAATTATCAACGCAAAATCTTCAAAATGTTGAATTAATTTCAGCTTCAAATCTAAATACTCTAAGTTTACTAAAAGCAAAACAAATTATATTAACACCATTGGCAATAAATTATATAAAGGAGATTTATTGTGAGTAATTCTTCAAACTTTTCTCGTAGTAGTGCACAAATTATCAAATATCCTATTATCACGGATAAAGCTACACGACTTTTAGAAAATAATCAGTATAGTTTTATGGTTGATCGTTATTCTGATAAAATTACAATCAAAGCTGCAATTGAATATTTATTTAACGTAAAAGTTATAAAAATTAATACATGTCGTCTACCACGCAAAAAAAAACGTGTTGGTAAATATATTGGTTGGAAACCAGAGTATAAAAAAGCAATTGTAACTTTATCTGAAGGCGACATAATAAACTTATTTACCGATAATTAATAAATAAAAAATAATAATAAAGTTTATGAGTATTCGTCTTTATAAATCATATACACCAGGTACAAGAAATCGAGCACTTTCGTCTTTTAGTGAAATTACAAAAGTTAAACCAGAAAAAAGTTTAATTCAAAAAAATCATAGAAATAAAGGACGAAACAATCGAGGAGTTATTACTATTCGTCATAGAGGTGGCGGTCATAAGAAACGTTATAGATTAATCGATTTTAAACGTAATAAGTATGGTATCGAAGGAATTGTAGCATCAATTGAATATGATCCAAATAGAAATGCTCGAATTGCATTAATTAATTATTTAGATGGTGAAAAACGTTATATTTTACATCCCAAAAACTTAAATATTGGTGATAGTATTATTTCGGGTTCTGGTTCATCATTCAATGTTGGAAATAATTTACCATTAGAAGAAATTCCTTTAGGTACTTCAATTCACAATATTGAATTAATTCCGAATCGAGGTGCTCAAATTGTCCGAGCTGCTGGAACAGCAGCAAAAATATTAGCTAAAGAAGGGAATTTCGTTACTTTAAGATTACCATCAAAAGAGATTAGATTAATTCGTAAAGAGTGTTTTGCAACAATTGGAGAAGTTAGTAATAATGATGCATTTTTAGTACAAAGTGGTAAAGCTGGAAGAACTCGTTGGTTAGGCAAACGTCCAACAGTTCGTGGTTCAGTAATGAATCCTTGTGACCATCCTCATGGTGGAGGTGAAGGAAGAACACCAATTGGTAGAACTCGACCATTAACTCCTTGGGGGAAAGCAGCATTAGGAATAAAAACAAGAAAAACAAAAAAATTAAGTGATGCGTATATTCTGCGAAGACGTTCTTAAATAATAGTTTAATAATTTATAACAATATTTTAAAGATGCCAAGATCATTAAAAAAAAGTCCATTTGTTGCATATCATTTATTGAAGAAAATCAATAAAATGAATAAGTCCGGTAAAAAAGATACAATTACAACTTGGTCTCGATCATCAACTATTTTACCTAGTATGGTTGGATTTACAATTGCAATATATAACGGTAAACAACATGTACCGATTTTTATTTCAGATCAACTAGTTGGACATAAGTTAGGAGAATTTGTATCAACAAGAAATTTTAAATCTCATATTAAAACTGATAGAAAAACAAAACGTTAAATAAGTTAAGCAATGAACCGAATTCTATATGAGAGCAGATGTCGATGCAATGAAGAATTTTTGATCACTAAAAAACGGAGTTTAAGTAATCGTAGCGAAGGAAAACCACTTCAATATCCTAAACCTAATGAAATTACATCGAAAACTTTTCAAATAAAATATGAAAAAGAATTATCTTCAATTGCAAAATTTGTCTTAAATAGTTTTCAAAACAAATATATTTATTATGCAATTGATGATATTCTATATTTGTTAAAATCAAATCCCATCGAACGAGATAATCTTTTAGCAATTATATATTCACCTGTTCTTTCATTGCAAAATAATTTTTCTATTAACTTTTTTGATATATGGATTCATGAAATTTATATTAATGAAGTTCCAAAAGTTAATAAATTTATCACTAATGATTTTCAAAATTTGGAGCAATTTAGTTATATAACAATTAAGCTTTTGTATAAAACTAGAGTACCAATTAAAAAACAAGATTCATTATGGTAATTTCGATCATTATTTAAAAGTGAGGTAAGTTTATTTCTTGCTAATTTAAAATTTTTAAAGATTTAAATTGAATATTACATATTAAAAATAATTATTTATGTCAGACACTCAATCCGTTAAAGCAGTTGCTAAATATATTCGTATGTCTCCTCATAAAATAAGACGTGTTATCGATCAAATTCGAGGTCGTTCATATCAAGAAGCATTAATGATTTTAGAATTTCTTCCGTATGATGCTGGTGGACCAATTTGGCAAGTTGTTCATTCAGCTGCAGCAAATGCAAAACATAATTATGGATTAGATAAGAAAAAATTAGTAATTGATGAAATATTTGCGAATGAAGGACCAAAATTAAAAAGAATTCGACCACGTGCGCAAGGAAGAGCCTACAAAATTTTAAAACCAACCTGTCATATTACAGTTATTATGAAGGAAAGTACTTAAACAAATAAACAAATAAACAATAAATTCAAATTAAAAGGATTAATTCTATGGGGCAAAAAACACATCCTTTAGGATTTAGATTAGGTATTACACAAGAACATAAATCTAAATGGTATGCTAATTTTAATCAATATGCCAATGTATTGCAAGAAGATGATAAAATTCGAACGTATATTGATACGATAGCAAAAATAAATAGTATTTCAAATGTTCGAATAAATCGAAATGGCCTGAATGATCAGATTCAGTTAAATATTGAAACTGGAAAACCAGGCATATTAGTAGGTGATGTTGGTGCTGGACTTGAGAATTTATTAACGAATATTAAAAAAATATTACCATCAAGTCGTCAACTTACAATTAATGTTTTCGAAGTTGAAAAAGTTGATTTAAATGCTGCTCTTCTTGCTGATTTAGTAGCTGAACAATTAGAAAAACGTGTTGCTTTTAGAAGAGCAATTAGAGATACGTTACAAAGAGCTCAGAAACAGAATGTAAATGGAATCAAAATTCAAGTTTCAGGTCGTCTTAATGGTGCTGAAATTGCGCGAAGTGAATGGATTCGAGAAGGTCGAGTACCTTTACAAACTTTACGTGCTGATATTGATTATGCAACAAGTGAAGCAAATACAATTTATGGAGTTTTAGGTATTAAAGTTTGGTTATTCAAAAGTGAGATTTTAGCCAAATAGAAAAAAGTTTTCAATAATTGAGAAAGTTTATATTTTTATTAAATTAATTTGTTATGTTAAGTCCAAAAAGAACAAAATATAGAAAATACCATCGTGGACGTATGCGAGGTACAAAAACTCGTGGAAATGAAATTTGCTTTGGAAATTTTGGGTTACAAGCGTTAGAACCAAATTGGATAACATCACGTCAAATTGAAGCAGCTCGTCGAACAATTACACGTTATACAAAACGTGGAGCTTCATTATGGATTAGAATTTTTCCTGATAAATCAGTAACTGCTCGTGCTGCTGAATCACGAATGGGTTCAGGTAAAGGTGCTGTTGATTATTGGGTAGCGGTAGTTAAACCAGGAACAATTATTTTTGAGATTGGTTCTGTTCCTGAGGAAGTTGCTCGTGTTGCATTCAATTTAGCAGCTTATAAATTACCACTAAAAACAAAATTTATTATTAAAAACAATATTAAATAAAAAATATGGGTGTACCTCAATTTAATGATATTATTTCACTTTCAAATGCAGAAATATCGGAAGCAATTATTGAAACTGAAAATCAATTATTTAATTTACGTTTTAAAAAAGCTACTCGTCAAAGTTTTAAATCACATGAAATAAAAAATACAAAACGTCGGTTAGCTCAATTAAAAACCCTTTTAACATTAAGATTACAAAATCTGGAACAAAAAGAAAATAATTTAATTACAAATTAGGATCAAATGATAAAAATAGAAAATTAAGGAGTTTTAGATGCCAGTCAAGCAACAAATTGGTATTGTAATTAGTAATAAAATGGAAAAAACTATTGTGGTCAAAATTGAAAACCGATATCCACATCCAATTTATTCTAAGACATTAATAAAAACTAAAAAATATTTAGCTCATGATGAATTAGAAGAATGTAATATTGGTGATCAAGTATTAGTTGAAGAATGTCGTCCATTAAGTAAAAGAAAACGTTGGAAATTAATAAAAATTCTTTCAAAATCATCATTAATAAGTTAAATTATATCTTTATGATTTATCCTCAAACAATGTTAACGGTAGCCGATAATACGGGTGCTAAAAAAGTTATGTGTATTCGAATATTAGGTGGTAGTCAAAAATATGCAAAAATTGGTGATACTATTATTGCAGTAGTTAAAGAAGCTATACCTAATATGCCAGTAAAACGTTCTGACATAGTAAGAGCCATTGTAGTACGAACTAAAAAAACAATTCGCCGTCAAGATGGAATGTATATTCGATTTGATGACAATGCAGCGGTAATTGTAAATATAGAGAGTAATCCTCGTGGTACTCGTGTTTTTGGACCTGTTGCTCGTGAAATCCGTGATAAAAATTTTTCTAAAATTGTTTCATTAGCACCGGAGGTTTTATAGATGCAAAAAAAACAAAAAATGAAAATGCATGTCAAAATGGGTGATATAGTAATGATTACATCAGGTTTTCATAAAAATGAAACAGGTGAAATTATTAAAATTAATAAAAGAACAGGAAGAATTCTAGTAAAAGGAATTAATTTCAAATTTAAACATATTAAACCTAATACAGAAAATGAAATTGGTGAAATTAAACAATTTGAAGCTCCAATTCATCATTCAAATGTAAAATTAAATTTAACAGACGTATCTTAATATGCTAAATCAACATTCATTAGAAGAAATAGCTGAAATTCACAATTTACTTGGAGATATTAAAAAGGAATATGAAGAAGGTATAAAACCAATTTTAATAAAAAATAGTCCAAAATTTTTTAAAAATCCTCATACTGTTCCAAAATTACAGAAAATTCAAATTAATCGTGGACTTGGCTTAGCAGCTCAAAATACTAATATTTTGAAAAAAAATATTCAAGAATTCGAAAAAATTACAGGGCAAAAACCAGTTATTACAAAAGCGAAAAAAGCAATTGCTGGATTTAAAATCCGAGAAGATATGGAATTAGGTTTAAGTGTAACATTAAGAGGTAAAAAAATGTATACATTCTTAACTAAGTTAACATTTTTTACATTTGCTCAAATTCGTGATTTTCGTGGTTTATCACTAAGAAGTTTTGATAAAGCTGGTAATTATACATTCGGTTTAAAAGAACAGTTAATTTTTCCAGAAATTGATTATGACGAAGTAGATCAAACACAAGGTTTTACAATTAATATTGTTTTAGAAAATTCTTCACCAAAATATAGATCAGAATCAATTGATAAAATTTTAAATGGAATGATTTTATTTAAATTTTTACGTTTTCCATTAAATGATTGTGGATATTATGATAAATATTCGTCATTCTCTGAAATTAATCAGATTTGGGATAATAAAAAAAGTTTAAAACGAAAACGTTGGTCACAGGAATAAAAAATGAAAAAATATATCGGATAAGGAGATACTTGTGGTAAATGACACTATTTCAGATATGTTAACAAGAATTAGAAATGCCAACATGGTAAAACACCAAATTGTTCAAATTCTTTCTACAAAAATGTCTTTAGCCATTGCAAAAATCCTAAAAGAAGAAGGATTTATTGAAGATTTTGAAAGTTATAGTGAAAATAACAAAAAGTACTTATTGATTTCATTAAAATATATTGGAAAATCTAGACAATCTGTTATTTCTAAAATTGAACGAGTAAGTAAACCAGGTTTAAGAGTTTATAAAAATGCGAAACAATTACCAAGAGTTTTAGATAATTTAGGAATTGCAATTATTTCAACTTCAAAAGGAGTAATGACAAATCTAAAAGCAAAAGAACTTGGAATTGGGGGCGAAGTTCTATGTTATATTTGGTAAATATAAGGAGTTTCTAAAATGTCACGTATAGGAAAATTACCAATTGCTATACCAGAAAATGTGAATATTAATTATAGTGAATCAGAAATTACAGTTAAAGGTAAATTTGGAACATTGCAAACAAAAATTCCTAATGTTATTGGTATTATCGAAGACAATAATACTTTAAATGTAATTTTAAAAAGTGAAACAAAAAATGTTCGTTCATTACATGGTTTATATCGCACATTAATTAATAATATGGTTATAGGAGTTTCTGAACAATTTCAATTAACTCTTATACTAAAAGGTGTTGGTTACCGGGCTGCAGTTCAAGGTAATCAAATAATTTTAAATTTAGGATATAGTCATCCTGTTACAATTGAAATTCCAAAAACTATTTCAATTGAAGTAGTCCAAAATACAACTATAAATTTAAAATCATGTGATAAAGAATTGTTAGGATTATTTGCATCAAAAATCCGAGCTTGGCGACGTCCAGAACCTTATAAAGGAAAAGGAATTTTATACAAAGACGAAAAAATTATTCGTAAAGCTGGAAAATCTGGAAAATAATCTAATTCTATTTTAAAAATATTAATTTATAAGTACTTTTAATTCTTTAAATAAGAATCTTAGAATTCCTACAGTTTTAAAAAATAAAAAATTATAACTATGAAATTTTCAAAACGAACTTTGTTAAAATTAAAACAAAAAAATAAAAAATTAAAACCTAATAAATATAAAAAGTTAAAACGCGAAACATTACGAGGTCGAATTAAAGGAACTTCAGAACGACCAAGATTATCAGTTTATCGTTCAAATGAAAATATTTATGCACAAATAATTGATGATACTAATTCAACGACTTTAGTTGCTTGTTCAACATTAGATCGTTCAATTAAACTTGCTCTTTCAACTGGAAGAACATGCAATGCTTCTAGACTTATGGGAGAAAAATTAGCAGAGCTAAGTCTAAAAAAAAATATTAAAAAAATTGTTTTTGATCGAGGTCCTTATTTATATCATGGACGAATCAAAGCTTTAGCAGATGGAGCAAGAGCAGGTGGTCTTCAATTTTAAATTAAAATTTGTAAATCATTATACAGGTTAAAATATATTTTATGAGTAGCGATTTAAAAAAAATAAATAAAAAAAATTCTCGACGTATTAATAATTTACAAGAACCCAAATTTGTGGAACGTTTAATTAAAATTAGTCGAGTTTCAAAAGTAACGAAAGGTGGGAAAAAATTAAGTTTTCGAGCAATTGTTGTAATTGGTGATGAAAACGGAAAAGTTGGTGTTGGAGTTGCAAAAGCAGATGATGTAGTTAATGCTTTTAAAAAAGCAAAAGCAGATGGTCGAAAAAATTTAATAAAACTTCCAATTACAAAATCTTTAAGTATTCCTCATAATGTAGTAGGAACTTTTGGTGCTTGTAAAGTAATTATGCGTCCTTCAATAGAAGGTTCGGGAGTTATTGCAGGTGGAGCTGTTCGTATTGTATTAGAAGTAGCGGGTGTTAAAAATGTTATTGCAAAACAATTAGGATCACAAAATTTATTAAATAACGCTCGTGCATCCATTTGTGCATTAAACAATTTAACAACAAAATCTCAAGTAGCAAAAAAACGAAATTTAGATTTAAAATAAGTTAGTAAATATCAATTAGGAATAAAATAGTGAAAATCAATAAAGAAATAAAAGATATTGTACTAAAACGATTATTTATCAGTCTTGGAATATTATTACTTATTAGAATCGGAACATTCCTTCCTGTTCCTGGTATTAATCATACAGATTTAGCATTTTATATTCAAAGACACTCTGTAACTAGAAGTTTAGTAAGTACATTTGCTGGTGATGATACATTTGTAATTGGTTTATTTACCTTAAATATATTCCCATATATCAATGCATCAATTTTAGTTCAATTAATATTAGGATTTTCTCCAAAACTTGCAAAGTTACAAAAAGAAGGTGATCTTGAAGGTCGTCGATCAATTAATCGTTTAACTCGTTTTATTACATTAATTTGGGCTGTTATTCAAAGTTTAAGTGTTGCCCTTTATTTAAAACAAGTATTATTTGATTGGAATTATTTTTTAGCATTTGAAATAGTTATTTGGTTAACAACTGGTGCGATGATAGTACTATGGTTAAGTGAGTTAATAACTGATTATGGTTTAGGGAATGGTGCATCATTACTTATTTATACAAACATTATTTCAAATTTACCAAATCTTTATAATAAGATAGTAGCTGAAAATAATGCAAATTTTACCATTTCTTCAGGATTATCTATTACTTTATTAATTTTTATTGCTCTATATGGAATTGTCTTCTTACAAGAAGGCGTAAGAATTATTCCGTTAATTTCATCAAAACAATTAAATCAATCATCATTACAAGATTCGGTAACTAGCAATAATTATATTCCATTACGTTTTAACCAAGCAGGAGTAATGCCAATTATTTTAACTACTGCTATTTTAGTTGTTCCAAATTATATAAATAATTTAGGATTATTACCTCAAATTAATCTTCCAATAAATTTTGAATCTTTAAAATTTGTTTATTGGATTGTTTATTTCCTACTAATCTTGGTATTTAGTTCTTTTTATTCAACTATTGTTTTAAATCCAAAAGATATTTCAGATCAATTACAAAAAATGGCTGTAACAATACCGGGAATTCGTCCTGGTATACAAACTACTTTTTATTTAAAACAATTAATGAAGCGAATTACACTAGTAGGAGCAATAATGCTTGCTACTTTAGCAACAGTACCAAATTTTCTAGAATCAACATTGAATATGACAAGCCTTAATGGATTAAGTACAAGTTCGTTATTGATCTTAGCTGGTGTTGTTTTAGATTTAGTTCGTGAAGTTAAAAATATTTACTATTCAAATATTTATAACAGTATGTATCAATAAAATAAAAATTATTATTTAAAAATTTAAAATGAAAGTTCGTCCTTCAGTAAAAAAAATGTGTGACAAATGTCGAGTAATTAAACGACATGGTAGAATTATGGTAATTTGCCCAAATCCGAAACATAAACAACGTCAAGGATAATATTTTAAAGGAGTTTAAAAATGGTCAGATTAGTTGGTGTTGATTTACCCAGAAATAAAAGAATTGAGTATGCGCTTACTTATATTCATGGAATTGGTCTTACATCTGCAAAGAAAATTACTGAACTTGCAAATATCAATCCTGAAACAAGAAGTAATGATTTAACAACAGAAGAAACAATTGCGTTACGTGAAGTATTAGAGAATCTAAATTTAAAACTTGAAGGGGATTTAAGAAGATTTAATGGTTTAAATATAAAACGATTAAATGAAATAAATTGTCATCGAGGAAAACGACATAGAAACAGTTTACCAGTTCGCGGACAAAGAACTCGAACGAATGCTCGTTCAAGACGTGGAGCGAAGAAAACTGTTACGGGTAAGAAAAAATAATTTTATTTGTAATATTTTTATATGGCAAAAACAACTAAAAAATCAACTATTAAAAAAAATAAAAATAGTTTTACAAATGGTATTGTTCATATTCAATCAACCTTTAATAATACAATAGTAACGATTACTAATTTAACGGGTGATACGATAGCTTGGGCTTCAGCAGGAAGTTCAGGATTTAAAGGAGCTCGAAAAAGTACACCGTTTGCCGCTCAAACAGCTGCTGAAAAAGCAGCTTTAGAGGCTCTAGGCAATGGTATGAAAAGTGTTGAGATCTTAGTAAAAGGTCAAGGATCAGGACGTGAAACAGCAATTAGAGCAATTGAAGGTGCAGGATTTCAAATTAGTTCAATACAAGATATAACATCTGTTCCTCATAATGGTTGTCGCCCACCAAAACGACGTCGTGTTTAGAATTTCTATTTCTAATAAATTATGAATAAAATTTCTATTAAATGTCTTAAATCAGAAAAGATTCAATCTGGAACTTGTCATGGTCAATTTTTAATAAATTCTTTACGACCTGGTCAAGGAATAACAATTGGAAATCAATTAAGACGAGTACTTTTAGGTGATTTGGGTGGAGTTGCAATTTCAGCAGTTCGAATTGCAGGTGTAAGTCATGAGTTCTCAACAATTCCTGGTGTTCGAGAAGATATCCTTGAAATTTTATTAAATTTAAAGGGAATTGTTTTTAAAAGTAAAACAAAAGATATACAATTCGGACGATTAAAAATTCAAGGTCCTACTGTAGTAACAGCTGATTTAATTCAATTACCACAAACTCTAGAAATTGTAAATCCAAATCATTATATTGCAACAATTTCTACATCTAATATTCTTGAAATTGAATTTAAATTTGAATATGGGATTGGGTATAAATTAGCATCTCAAACTTTTGCAGATGAAGCTGATAACTATTTACAGCTTGATACGATTTTTATGCCCGTTCAAAAAGTAGATTTTAAAATAGAAAATGTTTACGATAATGCCAATAATATAACGGAGAGACTATTTATTGATATTTGGACAAATGGTAGCATTTCTCCAAATGATGCTCTTGAATCAGGTGCTCAGATTATTATTGACTTATTTACTTTATTAATTAACAATAAAGATATAAATGAAAATAATCAATTAGAAACAAAAATTAGGTCAATAAGTATTGAACCTTATACTAATATTGCAATTGAAGAGTTACAATTATCTGTTCGAGCTTATAACTGTTTAAAAAAAGCTAAAATAAATACCGTTGGAGATTTATTACAATATTCTCCGGAAAAGTTACAAGAACTTAAAAACTTCGGTCGAAAATCAGCCGATGAAGTTTTTTCTACATTAAAAAATAAATTAGGTATTATTTTGAAGTAATGAATGGTTTTATTTGTGACTTTTTAATTAACTAAGATTTTTCATTATTTATTTTCAAACAAAATTATGAATTCATTAAATAAAACGTTTTTACCAACTAAAAACTATAAAAACCGCAATTGGTTTCTAATCGATTGTAAAGGACAAAGATTGGGTCGACTTGCAACAATAATTGTTGCTATATTAAAAGGCAAAATTAAACCACATTATCATCCATCAGTAGATATTGGAGATTATATAGTTTTAATAAATGCTGATTCAATTATTTTAAATGAAGATAGTAAGCATTATATGGTTAATAAACCAGGGAGACCTGGTCATGCTTTAAAAATCAAAAATGTTATTGATTGTCTTCCTAAATTAACTATTGAACGAGCTGTCAAAGGTATGTTATCTGAAACAGAAACAAAAAGAGTAATGAGACGATTAAATATTTATAATGATCAAAATCATCCTCATCAAGCTCAATCTTTAACCCAAGTTGATGTTTCTAATTTTCCTTCAACTACACAATTCAACATCTAAAGTTATTTTAATAACTTTAGATGTTGAATTGTGTTTAAAATAATAAAAATAAGGATAAAAAATAAATTTTCATTAATTTTTAATAAATTAATGAAAATTCTAAAAAAATACTAATTAAAAATATTTAGATTTATGTATTCCAACGCAGAATTAATTTTTAAAAAAGATAATATTGGTCTTGGAAAACGCAAAGAAGCAAGTGCAAGAGTTTTCTTAATTCCTGGTGAAGGAAATCTTATTATAAATAAAGTCTCAGGTGAGAAATATTTACAATATAATGACAATTATTTAAATCTAGTTTGGTCACCTTTAGAAAAATTAAATTTAGAAAAAACATTTGATATCGTAGCACTAGTTAAAGGTGGTGGACTAACAGGACAAGCTGAAGCTATTCAGTTAGGAGTTGCAAGATTATTATGTAAAATAGACAAAGAAAATCGTTTAATTTTAAAACCATTTGGATTTTTAACTCGTGATTCACGAATAAAAGAACGTAAAAAATATGGTTTACGAAAAGCGAGAAAAGCTCCACAATATTCAAAACGTTAATTTTTATAAAATATGCCAAAATCTGATATACATCCTAAATGGTTTGAAGATACAAAAATTTTATGTGATGGAAAACCACTTTGCTCAATTGGTTCAACTAAACGTGAATTGCAAATTGATATGTGGTTAGCTAACCATCCTTTTTATACAGATTCACAAGTTCTTGTTGATAGTGAAGGTCGAGTTGAAAAATTTATGAAAAAATATCGTTTAAATCCAACCGATCAATAATTTGTAAAATTTATTTATAATTGACTAGAAGAATTTATGCCAACTATACAACAATTAGTTCGTTCACAACGTATACAAATAAAAAAAAAAACAAAGTCACCAGCACTTGTAAATTGCCCACAACGTCGGGGAGTTTGTACTCGAGTTTATACAACTACACCAAAAAAACCTAATTCAGCGATTAGAAAAGTTGCAAGGGTAAGATTAACATCAGGATTTGAAGTTACAGCTTATATTCCAGGAATTGGACATAATTTGCAAGAACATTCTGTTGTTTTAATTCGTGGTGGTCGAGTTAAAGATTTACCTGGGGTTCGATATCATATTATTCGTGGTGCTTTAGATACAGGTGGTGTTAAAAATCGAACACAAGGTCGTTCAAAATATGGTGTTAAAAAGCCAAAATCTGACAAGTAAGAATAAATAATGGTACTTTGAATTAAGACTTAAAACTATTTAAAATTAAACTTTAATAGATCAGAAAAATTTTTTATAACTTTTTTGATTTAATTAAGTAAAAAAAAAGATTTATCAATTATATTATGTCTCGTCGAAATATTTCAAAAAAACGTTTTCCAGAAGCTGATTCACTTTATAACAGTTACTTAGTTAGTTTACTTATTACAAGAATTTTAAAGTCTGGAAAAAAAACTATTGCTAAAAATATTGTTTATCAAGCCTTTGATATTATTAAAAAAAAAACAAATGAAGACCCGTTAAGCGTATTTGAAAAAGCTATTCGTAATGCAAGCCCAATTGTAGAAGTTAAAGCTCGAAGAGTAGGTGGTTCTACTTATCAAGTACCAGTTGAAGTTAGTGGTTTTAGAGCCACAAATTTATCTTTACGTTGGATTATTCAATATTCTCATCAAAGAGTTGGAAGAAGTATGTCAATTAAATTAGCTAACGAAATTATTGACACAGCGAACGATATCGGTAATACTATTAAGAAAAAGGAAGAAACTCATAGAATGGCTGAAGCAAATAAAGCTTTTGCACATTTTAGATATTAATCCCAAATTCCTAACTATTCTCGCTAAACGCTTAAAAATAAAATATAATTTTTAAAAAATTTAAAGGAATTTTATAATGGCACGTGAAAAATTTGAACGTACAAAACCACATGTTAATATTGGTACAATTGGTCATGTTGACCATGGAAAAACAACTTTAACTGCAGCAATTACATCAACTTTAGCATTAGAGGGTGGTTGTCAAGCGAAAGCGTATGGAGATATTGATGGTGCTCCAGAAGAAAGAGCACGTGGAATTACAATTAATACTGCCCACGTGGAATATGAAACTAAAAATCGTCATTATGCTCACGTAGATTGTCCTGGTCACGCAGACTATGTAAAAAATATGATTACTGGTGCTGCACAAATGGATGGGGCTATTCTTGTAGTTTCAGCAGCAGATGGTCCAATGCCACAAACACGTGAACATATCTTATTATCAAAACAAGTAGGTGTTCCTGATATTGTAGTCTTTTTAAACAAAGAAGATCAAGTGGATGATGCTGAGTTATTAGAATTAGTAGAATTAGAAGTTCGTGAATTATTATCTGCTTATGATTTCCCTGGTGATGATATTCCAATTTGTCCTGGGTCAGCATTACAAGCAATTGAGGCTATTGCAGCAAATCCAAATATTCGTCGAGGCGATAATCCATGGGTTGATAAAATTTATGCTTTAATGGATGCTGTTGATGCATATATTCCAACACCAGAACGTGACACGGAAAAAACATTTTTAATGGCTATTGAAGATGTATTCTCAATTACTGGTCGTGGTACTGTTGCAACTGGTCGTATTGAAAGAGGAATTATTAAAGTAGGTGATAGCGTTGAAATTGTTGGAATCAGTAAAACCCAAACAACAACTATTACTGGAATTGAAATGTTCCAAAAAACATTAGATGAAGGATTTGCTGGTGATAATGTTGGTATCTTATTACGTGGGGTTACACGTGAAACTATCGAACGTGGAATGGTATTAGCTAAACCTGGTACAATTACTCCACATACAATTTTTGAAGCCGAAGTTTATGTTTTAACAAAAGATGAAGGTGGTCGTCATACTCCATTCTTTACAGGTTACCGTCCACAATTTTATGTACGAACAACAGACGTAACAGGTGCTATTACACAATTTACAGCAGATGATGGATCAATTGTTGAAATGGTAATGCCTGGTGATCGTATTAAAATGACAGCTGAATTAATTTATCCTGTAGCAATCGAAGACGGTATGCGATTTGCAATTCGTGAAGGTGGCCGTACTATTGGTGCAGGGGTAGTTTCTAAAATTGTTAAATAATTAAAAATTTTTATGGAAAAAAAAACGAATGCCAAAATTCGTGTAAGATTAGAATCTTTTGATCATGAACTTTTAGTTTCTTCATGTCAAAAAATAGTTAATATTTTACAAAATACCACATTAAATTCAATTGGAGTAATTACATTACCAACTCGTAAACGTATTTATTGTGTATTAAGATCACCTCATGTAGATAAAGATTCACGAGAACATTTTGAAATTAGAATTCATAAACGTATTCTAGAAATTTATTATGACTCAGAAGTACCGATTTTTGATTTATTATCAGAAGCCGATTTACCTTCTGGAGTTTTTTATCGTATATGCTTACATTAAGATTAACTAGAGATTAGATTTGATGCCATATTTTTAAAAACTAAAATATGGCATCAAATTCATAAAAATAAATATCTCTAAAAAAATAATTTAATCGTTTTAATTTCTTTTGAACTTGCTGCATCTGCATCTGCATCTTGTGTTCCTTTTAGACAATATTCTTTTACAATCCTTTTTTCATCAGAGGAACATACGCTAGATATCATTATTATAACTTTTCGGACCTTGGTCAAGATTACAAAAAGTTTGTTTTTGCTTAAAAAATTTTTTGCCTATACTCTATTTAATAATTCTTAAATTATTTGGCTATTTTGTTTCGCTAGAATTTCATTACCTACCGGATATTTGGTGTCGTATCCTACTTTCAAATATAAATCAACAGATTGACAGTCTGATTTTTCGATTCGAGCTAGATTCTTTATAATATCTAATATCTTTGATTTCATTATGGAGAGCCGTTATCGCTTCATCCACTGTAGTTTAAGTAACAGCTATTTTTTTGTTATTGGATCTTAGAACAATTCGATAAATCTCTCTTTTGTATCGTTTTTAAAATTTAGTACTCTGGGAATCTTTTTCAGACTGGTAGAATTGACAGATTGAGTGGTGGCTTCAGGATATTTTGCAGATCAAGCTATTTTCTGATAACTTCTTAAGGTTGAGACTGGTGACTTGAATTCTGAGATTGACTTTAAGATATCTCAAATAAATATTACTTATATCTAAAATTATTATTAAATTGATTACTCTTTCATGAGCCAATTAATTCAATTAATTATTATGAGATGATTTTGACTCGAGGATTTAGCAGAAGCTAATTTTGGACGTCGACATAATAATGCTAAACCTACGGATTCTAAAAATTTTCGTTTTTTATTACTTTTTAAATATTGGGAACGGAGGGACTTGAACCCTCACGCCTATCACTAGGCAATGGATTTTAAGTCCATCGTGTCTACCAATTTCACCACATTCCCTAAGAATATATTGTTTTTAGATTTAAATTATCTTTATATATATCTATACTAAGATAATTTAAATCTAAAAACAATATTATAGTTTTAATTTTTTAAGGCGGCACCCAGATTCGAACTGGGGATCGAGGATTTGCAATCCACTGCCTTACCACTTGGCCATACCGCCACTTTTACTTTTCCTGATTATAGTATATTTAGTAATAATTTTAAAGAATTAATAAACTAATTACAGAGTTTTTAATAATTAATTTTAAATATTAGTATTAAAATTAATGTATAATATTTGTTAAAGTGAATAGAATTAAAATTCTCCAAGTTTAAATAAGAATATCTATGTTTGAAAAATTTACTGAAGGAGCAATAAAAGTTATTATGTTGTCTCAAGAGGAAGCTCGAAGAATGGGCCATAATTTTGTAGGGACAGAACAACTTTTACTTGGTGTTATCGGGCAAAGACATGGTATTGGAGCAAGAGCATTAAAAAAATTAAAAGTTACATTAAAAAAAGCTCGTAAAGAAATTGAATTATATATTGGTCGAGGTACTGGATTTGTTGCATCAGAAATTCCTTTTACTCCAAGAGCAAAACGAGTATTAGAAATGGCAGTTCATGAAGGTAAAGATTTAGGCCAAAATTTCGTTGGAACAGAACATATCTTATTAGCCCTTATAGCTGAATCCGATGGTGTTGCTATGAGAACGTTAGACAAACTAAATGTTGATATTTATAAGTTAAGAAATTTAATTTTAACTTATATTGAAGAAACACAAGAAGAAATTTTACGTCCTTTAACGCAGGCTGAGAAATTTTTACTTGAACGTGAGAAAAAAGGTAGTCCAACGCCAACATTAGATGAGTACGCAGAAAATATTACGAAAGAAGCCATTGATGGAAATTTAGATCCAGTTATTGGTCGCGAAAAAGAGATTGATGATGTTATTGCTGTTTTAGCTAGACGTACAAAAAATAACCCAGTTCTAATTGGTGAACCAGGTGTTGGTAAAACAGCAGTTGCTGAAGGATTAGCACAATTAATCTTGACTGAAAAAGTTCCAGATTTTTTAGATGGAAGTCTTATTATGGCATTAGATCTAGGTTCAATTTTAGCTGGTACTAAATATCGTGGTGAATTTGAAGAACGATTAAAACGTATTGTAGAAGAAGCTCAAAATGATTCTGCTGTTATTATCGTAATTGATGAAATCCATACATTAGTAGGAGCCGGCGCTGCAGAAGGTGCAGTAGATGCTGCAAATATTTTAAAACCAGCTTTAGCTCGAGGAAAATTCAGATGTATTGGTGCTACAACTAATGATGAATATCGAAAATATATTGAACGAGATCCTGCATTAGAAAGACGTTTCCAACCTGTTCATGTGGAAGAACCAAGTGTAGGAACTACTATTGAAATTTTACGCGGATTACGCTCAAAATTTGAGCAACATCATACATTAAGTTATCATGATAAAGCTTTAGAACAAGCAGCAATCCTTTCTGATAAGTACGTTGCAGATCGTTATTTACCAGATAAAGCTATTGATGTACTAGATGAAGCGGGAGCTCGAGTTCGTTTAGAAAATCGTCGTTTACCATTAGGCTTAAGAAGTTTAATGCATGAATTACAAGAAACTATTAAAGATAAAGAAGACTGTATCAAAGAGCATGACTTTGAAGCTGCTAAACAATTATTAGATCATGAAATGGAAGTTCGAACACATATTCGAATTATGAAACAATCAGCTTTAACAAGTGAAGCACGAGGCTTTAGTCGTCGTGATGTTGATATGGTTACTGAAACTGATGTTTCAGAAGTAGTTTCAAATTGGACAGGAATTCCTGTAACAAAAATTACAGGTTCCGAGTCTGCTCGACTATTAAAAATGGAAGATACAATTCATGAACGTATTATTGGTCAAAAACATGCTGTTGTTGCAGTCTCAAAAGCTATTCGACGTGCGCGGGTAGGATTAAGAAATCCAAATCGACCGATTGCTAGTTTTATTTTTGCGGGTCCAACTGGGGTTGGAAAAACTGAATTAACAAAAGTTTTATCCGATTACATGTTTGGAAGTGAAGAAAGCATGATTCGGTTAGATATGTCAGAATATATGGAAAAACATACTGTAGCAAAATTAATTGGTTCACCACCAGGATACGTTGGCTATAATGAGGGAGGTCAATTAACTGAAGCAGTACGTTCTAAGCCTTATTCAGTTGTATTATTAGATGAGGTTGAAAAAGCTCATCCAGACGTATTTAATTTGTTATTACAAATTTTAGATGATGGACGATTAACTGATTCAAAAGGTCGTGTAATTGATTTTACAAATACGTTAATTATTATGACCACTAACTTAGGAGCAAAAATTATCGAAAGAGAAAGTGGGATTAAGCCAAAATCTGAACAAGGAGAAAGAGGTTTTAAAATAACCCCAGATGCAGTTATTGGTTGGGAACCTGTTCCAGAACCAATTAAAGATCCAGAAATTTTTGAGCGCGTAACAAAATTAGTAAATGACGAACTTAAAAATTTCTTCCGACCAGAGTTTTTAAACCGTATTGATGAAATTATTGTTTTCAATCATTTAACCCGAATTGATATTTGGGAAATTTGTGAACTAATGATTAAACAAGTTCAAAATCGTTTAAAAGATAAAGGAATTAATTTACTTGTTGAATTATCTGTTCAAGCATTTTTAACAGACGAAGGATATGATCCTATTTATGGTGCTCGACCATTACGTCGTGCTATTATGAAATATTTAGAGGATACACTTGCTGAACAATGTTTATCAAAAACTTTATATCCTAATACAAAAATTCATGTACGTCGGAAAAAAGTTGAAGGTACATTAATGACTTATACTAATGAATTAGAAGTTGAGGTTGATTTTAGTGATGTTGATCCAAGTCTTTTAGAAAAATCAGATAATGAAACGGATCAAGTTACATCAAATTTAATTGAAGATAGATCTAGTTCAAATGAAGATACTAATATAGATAATAATTCAAATTTAAATGATGAAGAGCCAAAACCGAGTATTGCAGGAAGAGCTGCTCGATTCTTCAGAAAAAAAAAATAAATCTATAACTTTAAATTTAAAAGGATAGATTTAGAATCTTAAAATTGACTCGGATCAATTTTAAGATTCTTTTTATAATAACTCAATATTTTTAACTTTCTAAGATGCAAAGATTAATTTTTTATTATTTTAATTTTGATATAATTTTATTACTAGAATACTTTCAGATTTAATTATTTAATTTTAGATCCATTCAGTTGAAAAAGAGTATATTCTTCGCTTCCTGGAACATAATTTTTCAAAGATCTTGAATCTTGATTGCGTTGAAAGCCTGTTTTTTCTATATATCAGATATCTGTGAAAGTTGCTTAATCAGCCTTCTAAATGGCTTTAATTTTCCGGTTTTTTAGAAATAAAAAATAGAAAAAAGTCCCTATTTTTGAATTAATTAACAAAACTTGATGATCTGTAATTTGTTAAATTTCGAAATAAAATAATAAATAATAAGTTTTTTTTTTATTTTCTAAACCTTTAAAATTAAAGGTTTAGAAAAAAGGTTTAGAAATTAGCCGTTAACAGCTGGAGCTGTTAAAGCAACTGGTAATACTTCGCCAGAAGCTAAATCTAATGGGAAGTTGTGAGCGTTACGTTCGTGCATTACTTCCATACCTAAGTCAGCACGGTTAACGATATCAGCCCAAGTGTTGATTACACGACCTTGTGAATCTACAACTGATTGGTTGAAGTTGAAACCGTTTAAGTTGAACGCCATTGTACTAATACCCATAGCAGTTAACCAGATACCTAAAACTGGCCATAAAGCTAAGAAGAAGTGTAAAGCACGAGAGTTGTTGAATGAAGCGTATTGGAAAATTAAACGACCAAAGTAACCATGAGCTGCTACGATGTTGTAAGTTTCTTCTTCTTGACCGAATTTGTAACCGTAGTTAGTAGATTCGCTTTCAGTTGTTTCACGAATTAAAGAAGAAGTTACTAATGAACCGTGCATAGCTGAGAATAAAGAACCACCAAATACACCAGCAACACCAGCCATGTGGAATGGGTGCATTAAAATGTTGTGCTCAGC
>Ga0316195_10000056_pt1 | contig 31436 bp, 29 predicted proteins | sample Phised1_MG_FD_204937 | JGI IMG/M metagenome (GOLD analysis project Ga0316195, IMG submission 204937) | Coastal sediment microbial communities from Maine, United States - Phippsburg sediment 1 | ecosystem: Environmental > Aquatic > Marine > Coastal > Sediment | place: USA: Maine | collected...
CCACAATCTTGTGAACGACCTTCAGTGCCTCGGATTCACCGCGCTGATGGCGAATGACGGTGCCGTGATAACTGGTCGAGCGCACGGCGCTCTCCATGCGCTCCAGCCAGTCGCCCGGGGTCAGCTGCTGTGCCCACGCGGTGGCAGGCACACTGATCGCCAAGGCGGCATAAAGCCACGGCCTGATCAGCAGAATCACGTTCCTGGTTTTCAACATCCGCACCCAGAGTTCACTATTTACTGACCAGCCGCCTCATCCACAGCAAGCGTATCGTCACCGATCTCAGAAGGGTTGTCGTCGCCACTTTGCAGGTGTCCGTCGGGCTCGATCACCTCGAGACTTTCACTGACAGTAAAACCAGCCATGCGATAAATAATATCACTCTCATTATGGCGTCGCAGATACTCCATCTGCTGCTGACTTGGCGAATTGAGAAGAACCTGCTCGTCTGTCGGCACCGTGTAGGCTGGCGCGAGATCGATTGCCACCGCGTCTTTTACGCCGGCATCCACGGGCCCGTCCAATTGGCTGAGACCCAGCAGTGCAATGGCCGCCACTGTCGCTGCAACTGCAATTCCGCTGGCCGGCGTCATAAACCTGACGCCAACGGCTTGCTCCTCCTCCGGTTGCGGAATCACTTCCTCACCCAACGCCGCGGCTATCCGAACCCGCAGCTGGTCAATGCCGGGGACGCCTTTGTCCTGGCGCATGAGCCGACCAATTTCAAGGTACTTCGCAACCTGCTGCCGCATGGCGGCATCCTGGCCAAGCCGGCGCAACAACAATTCCGCCTCATTGTCCGGCAACTCACCATCGACAAAAGCCGAAATCTGCATCTCAAGTGCTTCGTTCATAACTCCCCGCCTGGGCAAAAGCCCATCATTCATTCGCAACGCTGCGACCAGAATCTGGCGCCGCGTCTGTTTCCTAGTCGATCAGGTTACCGATCTTTTTGCCGATCGCGTCCCTGGCTCTAAATATTCTCGACCGCACCGTGCCAACCGGACATTCCATGGTCTCTGCAATTTCTTCGTAACTCATGCCATCGAGTTCCCGCAACACAATCGCGGTCCGCAGATCTTCCGGCAGCGCTTCAATCGCTCGCTCGACGGTCTCGTGCAGCTCGCGACTCAGGTTCAGGCCCTCCGGTGTATCGGTCTCCTTCAGCTTCGCATGCAGGTCGTACTGCTCCGGATCCTGCAGATCCAGTTCCACGTCCATCGGACGCCGACGTACTGATGCGAGGTGATTTTTTGCCGTATTCACCGCAATCCTGTAAAGCCACGTATAAAAAGCGCTATCGCCGCGAAACCTTGGCAATGCGCGGTAGGCTTTCAAGAAAGCCTCCTGCGTGATGTCCAGAGCCAGGTCCGGATCCCGCACATACCGCATCACCAGGTTCACGATCTTGTGCTGATACTTTAGTACCAGCAGATCGAAAGCACCTTTGTCACCCTTCTGGACCCGCCGGACCAGTTGGCCATCGGTAGAATCATTGGCCATATCAATCTGCTCCGCGCTGAGAGCGGGCCAGCCAATCAATTCCGCCAACTCCAGCATAGACCGGGGCAAATCCGGAAAGTTCGTTGTAAAGAGCGATGTACATCGGCTTTTTTGGCCAAAACGTGACCCGCATCGGACCCTAAACTCAGGCCCGATCTGACAGTCGGCCGGGCATTCCTGCAGATTGACGAAGCTGCCGATGGTATCAAGCCCTGACCGATTGGCCAAAGGCTTCGCGCGACTGATTCCAGAGAAGCTGCAGTCGATGCCAGGAAACCGGGTCGGTCCTGGCGGCGAGCAGCAATTCGCCATAGGACCGGCCGTCAGCAAGACCGACCCTGAACCAGGCAACGTTCTTGAGCACCAGGCTCCCCGTAAGCAAGCGGGCGGGCCGTTCGCGGCCTGTGGCGCAGATAGTTGCAAGCCGGCCGCCGGAGTCCAGGCGAAAACCCGTAACCTGCCTCGCACCGAGCACCTGCCGGACAAGCTGCCAGGCGCAGTCCGCAAGCCAGATTAAAGTCGCTGCGACGCGCCATTCCCACGGCAGGCCGAAGGAGACAATCAGTAACACACCCGCGATCCCCGCCGTTGCGCCGGCCAGCAGGACAGCCAACCGCATGATCGGATCAGCCTGGAGTTTGACCTCGAATGCGCGTGATGACACTGGCGAGCTCCGCATCGGCCGGTAATTTCCCGCCCAGAACGTAACCCAGCAGGTCTGGGTCGGGCAGTGCCAATAACTCGCGAAAGGCCGCTTTTTGAGAGCTTGCCGACGCCGCATAGTGCGTGTCGAGATACGATGTCAGCAATACGTCGAGTTCACGCATGCCGCGGCGGCATTGCCAGCGGAGGCGTGCTTCACTCAATGCCGTCGTTCAGCGAGCATTTTCTTGGTTTCCGCGATCGCCTTGGCCGGGTTGAGGTTCTTCGGGCAGGTGTTTGTGCAATTCATGATCGTATGACAGCGATAAAGGCGGAACGGATCCTCCAGGTCATCCAGTCGTTCACCGGTCGCCTCGTCGCGGCTGTCTACAAGCCACCGGTAAGCTGCCAGCAGTGCTGCCGGGCCCAGGTAGCGATCGCTGTTCCACCAGTAACTTGGGCAACTGGTGGAACAGCAAGCGCACAGAATGCAGGCCGCCGGGTGATCGATCTTCTCCTGATCCTCCTTGCTTTGCAGGCGCTCACGATCCGGCGGCGCCGGCGTCCGCGTCTGCAGCCATGGCTTGATTGACGCGTACTGCGCATAGAAATTGGTCAGGTCAGGCACGAGGTCCTTGACGATACCCATGTGCGGCAAGGGATAGATCTTTACGTCACCGCCGATGCTGTCCGACGGCACGGTGCAGGCCAGGGTATTGCGTCCGTCCACGTTCATCGCACATGAGCCGCAAATTCCTTCGCGGCAGGAGCGGCGGAACGTGAGCGTCGGATCGATTTCGTTTTTGATCTTGATCAGCGCGTCAAGAACCATTGGCCCACAGCTGTCCATGTCGATCTCGTAGGTATCCATGCGCGGATTCTCGCCGCTCGACGGATCGTACCGATAAACGACAAAACGCCGCACGTTGCCGCTATCGTTCGACGCCGCGAAATGTTTGCCTTTTTTGATCTTTGAATTGCGTGGCAGTGTGAACTCAGCCAAGGGCCTCTCCTTAGTAAACTCTCGCCTTTGGCGGAATTGCGTCAACTTCATCGGTCAGCGTATTGGCATGTACCGGCCGGTAGTCGAACGTCACGGACCCGTCATCGGCAAGCCAGCTTAGCGTGTGCTTCATCCACTGCTGGTCATCACGTTCGGCATGATCTTCCCGCGCATGGGCGCCACGGCTTTCCTTGCGGTTCGCGGCAGACTCGATGGTGACCCGCGCATTCTGCAGCAGGTTTTCGAGCTCCATTGTTTCAACGAGATCCGTATTCCAGATCAATGAGCGGTCGCTGACACCTACGTCAGAGAACGACTGGTATGTTTTTGCGAGCAGATCGACCCCCTCCGCCAGCGATTCGCCAGTGCGGAAAACGGCGGCATGATTCTGCATAATTCGTTGCATCTCCAGCCGGATCTCGGCCGTCGGGCGTTTGCCGTTGGCGTTACGGAGTTTGTCCAGCCGCGCAACGCTGTTTTCGCCGGCATTGGCGGGCAGATTCCGATGGCGTTCGCCGGGTTTCATGGTAGCGGCACAGTGATGGGCCGCCGAACGCCCGAAAACAACCAGGTCGAGCAGCGAATTCGATCCAAGGCGGTTCGCGCCGTGGACGGAAACACACGCTGCCTCACCGACGGCCATTAGCCCCGGCACAACAGACTCCGGATTGCCGTCTTTCAGCGTAACTACTTCGCCGGTGTAGTTGGTCGGGATGCCCCCCATGTTGTAGTGCACCGTTGGCAGCACCGGGATCGGTTCCCTGGTGACATCAACGCCGGCAAATATTCGTGCGGACTCCGCTATGCCGGGGAGTCTTTCTTCTATGACAGCTGGCCCAAGATGTTCCAGATGCAGATGAATGTGATCCCGCTCAGCGCCAACGCCACGACCTTCCCGGATCTCAATGGTCATGGAGCGACTTACGACGTCGCGCGATGCGAGGTCCTTGGCGTTGGGGGCGTAACGCTCCATGAACCGCTCACCGTCCGAATTAGTCAGGTACCCGCCCTCACCGCGCACACCTTCCGTAATCAGGCAGCCGGCACCGTAAATGCCGGTCGGGTGAAACTGAACGAACTCCATATCCTGTAGCGGCAGGCCCGCACGCAAAACCATGGCATTGCCATCGCCGGTACACGTGTGCGCCGATGTGCAGGAAAAATACGCGCGGCCATAGCCGCCGGTTGCCAGAATGACCTGGTGTGATCGAAATCGATGCAGCCTGCCCGTTGCCAGTTCAATGGCGACCACGCCGCGGCAAACGCCATCCTCCATCATCAGGTCAATCGCAAAATACTCGATATAAAATTCGGCGTCGTGCTTCAGTGACTGCTGATAAAGGGTATGCAACATGGCGTGCCCGGTACGGTCCGCCGCCGCGCAGGTTCGTTGCGCCGTTCCTTCGCCAAATCGCGTCGTCATGCCGCCAAACGGGCGCTGGTAAATTCGACCGTCTTCGGTTCGTGAAAAAGGCACACCGTAGTGCTCCAGCTCGATTACCGCATCCGGCGCTTCCTTGCACATATATTCGATAGCGTCCTGATCGCCGAGCCAGTCGGAACCCTTCACCGTGTCATACATGTGCCAGCGCCAGTCGTCCTCGCCCATGTTTCCAAGCGCCGCGCTGATACCGCCCTGCGCCGCCACGGTATGGCTGCGCGTGGGAAATACCTTGGTGACGCAGGCCGTGCGAAATCCGGCTTCGGCAAGCCCGAACGTGGCCCGCAAGCCGGCCCCGCCGGCGCCAATGACGACAACGTCGTAACTGTGGTCGACAAAATCGTAGTCGCTCATACAGAACCGCCCAGTGCCACCTTCAGAACCGCAAGCACTGCCGCTGCGCCAAGAAAAATATGCAGGAATTTATTCAAAATAATCGAGATCACCTTCATTGCAGGGCCGTGCACGTAGTCTTCGATAACAACCTGCAAACCCAGAGACGAATGCCAGGCGAGGGTCACACTCGCCAGCAGCAACATGACCGCGTTAAATGGCGCGCCCACCCAAGCAACAAGGTCACTGTGATTGTACGTTTCGAGTTGAGCCAGAGAGATGAGAAACCACGTGCCGGTAATTAGCAGGCCGATTGCCGTGACCCGCTGCATCCACCAGTGATCGGTACCCTCTTTTGCCGAACCGGATCCAAGTACCTTGCCTAACGGCGTGCGTAATGACATCCAGAATACCCCAGCTAAACCAGCGACCAGTAAGCAGCAGTCAGGACGACTGCGGCGACCACAACCACCCAGGACGAAGCGTTCGCCTGGTTTTTCTCGAACAGTCGGCCGGTGTCCCAAATCAGGTGCCGGAAACCGTTGGCCAGATGCAAGAAAAATGAGAAACACCAGCCAAACAGCAGAACCTGACCGATGAAACTGCCCATAAAATCCCTCGCGGAATTGTACGGCACTGCATCAAATGCGATTGCCTCCAACCAGACGACAAACGCGACCAAACCCACCGACAATGCGACGCCTGTGATGCGATGAAGAATCGACAGGATCATTGTGATGGGCCAGCGGTAGATTGTCAGGTGCGGAGAGAGCGGACGCCCTTCTGTACTCATGTCCTGCCTTTATATTTCCTGTGCTTGTTTGCTGTCTGGCCTAATGCCTAGAAATCGATGCATCGGCCATTCTTTTCCCAATCCCCGTAACGGGTAGGGTCGGGTCCATCCCGTCCGCCGATTTCCTTTGCCCGGCCGCGGGCGGCGGAATCTGTCTCTGCGTCGGAACTGCCGTCAGGAGTAGCGGCGGAATGTTCCGCATCGCTTATTAAACTGCCTGCTTTGCTGGTATCGTCGGCCATCGACGCAGTATGCCAGAGGTAGAAAGCAAGTTGTACACACTGATAACGGTTAGCGGCACCGAGCGGACGGATTTTTTGCAGGGTCAGCTGACTCAGGATGTCCGGCAACTCCCGGCAGCGGAGCGCCTGCTGGCCGCCTGGTGCACCCCCAAGGGCCGCGTCATTGCTGTGATCCGATTGCTCGACCTCGGCGATAAAATCGGCATGCTCGTGCCGGCAAGCCTGTCTGAGCAGATTCTCAAGCGCCTTATGATGTATCGACTTCGGGCCGACGTGCAGTTTGAGGTCTCTGATAACTGGCGGGAACTGGCAACCATCGACGATACCGACCCGGAGCGGCTGATCCGGGCGGGCATTCCGACTGTCGATGCTTCCAACACCGAACTGTTCACGCCGCACATGTTGAATCTGGACAAGCTCGGCGCCATCAGCTTCGCAAAAGGCTGCTACACGGGGCAGGAAATTGTCGCCCGAACGGAGCACCTTGGCGCCAGCAAGCGCCGCTTAATGCGCTACGAGGCCGATGCCGCCGGTATCGCTGTCGGCGCCAAGCTGTCCGATGGCGAGCGCAATGTTGGCGACGTCGTGAATGTTGCCGGGCGGCAGCTGCTGGCCGTTACACCAGTCGAATTGCACCGCAAGACGCTGCTCGCCGGGCACATGCCAATCGAACCGCGCGAATTACCCTACCGAATCTGAGCGCTGGGGAGCGATCAATCGCCGGGCACGAGGGCCGTTGGCAGTAGCTAGTCCAGGATCTCGGGGCGCATGTGCGGAAATAACAAAACATCCCGAATGGACGGCGAGTTTGTTAACAACATGACAAGTCTGTCGATACCCAGACCGAGGCCCGCCGTCGGCGGCAGACCGTATTCAAGGGCTCGTATGTAATCGGCGTCATAGACCAGCGCTTCGTCATCGCCGGCGGTTCGATTCTCGGCCTGTGCCCTGAATCTTTCTTCCTGGTCTTCCGGATCGTTAAGCTCGGAAAAACCATTGGCAATTTCGCGACCGCCAATGAATAACTCGAAGCGATCGGTGACGAAAGGATCGCGATCGTTTTTTCGCGACAGCGGGGAAACTTCGGTTGGGTATTTCGTTACAAATGTCGGCTGGCGCAGCTGGTGTTCACCCGTCTTCTCGAAAATTTCGATCTGCAATTTACCGCTGCCGTAATTTGACTCGACCTTGATACCCAGTTCGCCAGCGACGTCAGCCAGGTATTCGCGGTCGCGGATCCTGGACCGGTCGATGGCAGGGTTGTAACGCTGGATAACCTCTTCAACCGTCACGCGCTCGAAGGGTTTGGCGAAGTCGTAGGTCTCGTCCTGGTACGTAACCAGGCTGGTATCGAGAAGGGATTGCGACATCCCTTTTAACAATGCCTCGATCATGACGATCAGGTCTTCGTAGTCCGCGTAGGCCCTGTAGAGCTCGAGCATCGTGAACTCGGGATTGTGCTGCGTGGATACGCCTTCGTTGCGGAAATTCCGGTTGATCTCATAGACTCGCTCGAAACCGCCGACGGTCAGCCGTTTCAGGTTCAATTCCGGCGCAACCCGCAGAAACAGCTCCATATCGAGGGCATTGTGATGCGTCTTGAACGGCCGGGCAATCGCTCCACCGGGAGTCGACTGCATCATCGGCGTTTCGACTTCCAGGTAATCCTGGGAATCGAGAAAAGCGCGGATGTAGGCAATTATTGCTGATCGCTGTCGAAAAACCGCACGGCTGTCCTCGTTCATGATCAAGTCCAGATACCGCCGCCGGTAACGGATTTCCTGGTCATGCAGGCCGTGGAACTTCTCGGGCAACGGGCGAAGCGATTTTGTCAGTAGCTGAACGTCGTCAGCCAGCACGGTCAACTCACCGGTCTTGGTCTTGAACAAGGTACCTGTGCCGCCCAGAATGTCGCCGACGTCCCATTTCTTGAAGGCCTGGTACAGGCCGTCGCGCAGGGTGTCACGCTCGAGACGAAGCTGGATCTGCCCGGTGCGGTCCTGCAGCTTGATGAAACTGGCTTTGCCCATGACGCGCTTGACCATCATGCGTCCCGACACGCTTACATGAATATCCTCGTCCCGAAGATGCTCATCCTCATGCTGGCCGTAACTGTGATGTAGCTCATCGGCAAGCGCATTGCGCCGAAATTCATTCGGGAACGGGTTGCCCTCCTCGCGCAGTGCGTCGAGTTTGCGCCTGCGTTCCGCAATCAGCGCGTTTTCTTCTTTCTTGCTGTCTTCGCTCACTTAAAGTCCCTGCTTGAGGCTTGCCTCGATAAAGCTGTCGAGTGATCCATCCAATACGGCCTGAGTGTTACCGGTTTCTACGCCGGTACGCAAATCCTTGATCCGGCTTTGATCAAGCACATACGACCGGATCTGACTGCCCCAGCCAACGTCGGCTTTGCTGTCCTCGACTTCCGAAGCCTTTGCACGCCGATTCTGCAATTCCAGTTCGTACAATTTGGCCTTCAGCTGTTTCATTGCCGTCGCCTTGTTCTTGTGTTGCGACCGATCATTCTGACACTGCACAACAATGTTGGTCGGCAGGTGAGTTATTCGTACCGCTGACTCCGTGCGATTGACATGCTGCCCGCCTGCCCCACTGGCGCGATAGACATCAATGCGCAAGTCGGACGGATCAATCTCAATATCGATATCGTCATCGACCTCCGGCGAAACAAATACCGACGCAAACGACGTATGACGTCGGTTGCCGGAATCAAACGGCGACTTTCGCACCAGTCGGTGCACGCCGGTCTCTGTCCGCAGCCAACCGTACGCATATTCGCCACAGATTCTAACGGTGGCGCTTTTCAGCCCGGCGACTTCGCCGGCCGACGCCTCTATGATTTCCGAATCGAATTCATGCGCCTCGGCCCAGCGCAAATACATGCGCAATAACATCTCGGCCCAGTCCTGCGCTTCCGTGCCACCAGCACCCGACTGGATATCGAGAAACGCGTTGTTGGCATCGAGTTCTCCGGAGAACATTCGTCGAAACTCGAGACTGTCAATTTGCTGTTCGTGTTGATCGAGATCGTTGACCAGCTCCGCGACGGTTTCCTCGTCATTTTCGTCAGCGGCGAGCTCGAGCAGTTCGTCCGCGTCTGCTAGGCCGGAGCTTAGCCGCTGCAACACCAGCACGATCTTTTCGAGCTGTGCCCGCTCCTGACCCAGCGCTTGCGCACGCTCTTGATTGTTCCAGACTTCCGGTTCTTCAAGCTCGCGATGAACTTCGGTCAGGCGCTCTGCCTTTCCTTCAAAGTCAAAGATACCCCCTTAACGCACTGGTGCGTTCCGCGAGGTCGGTGATGCGCTGCCTGATCTGACTGATTTCCATGCTGTTACTGATGAGTTAAGCGAACGACGGCGGATGTTATCACGGCCCTCCCCGGATATTCACGATTTGCTCGACGATCAATTGCGGCGATTCAACACCGCGAAATTCGTTGACATCGAGGCGATAGACCAGCTGCACCACACCCCGGTAAGCAGGCCCTGCCTGATTGAACGCGATCGCGTCAACGGCATCGCCGCCGCCCGCCGCCCGTACCCGCAGCTTGAGATGACTCTCGCCAACCGTGCGTTGATCCTCGATGTGAAAGTCCCCGCTGAAGACCGGCTCGGGAAATCCCGCTCCCCACGGACCGGCTTCGCGCAGAGCCCGGGCGAACTTCAGGTTCATGGCCGACGCCGGGAGGCTGCCATCGGTCTGCACGGCACCGCTGAAATCCGCATCCGGATAACGGGCGAGCAGCTTTTCAGCCACCAGCCCTGCAAAGCGGTCGAAGTCTTGTTCCTTCAGGTTTAGTCCCGCCGCCATCGCGTGACCGCCGAACCTGGGGATGAGCCCGGGAGCCGCCGATGAGACCGCCTCGAGAAGATCACGAATGTTGATGCCCGGTATCGATCGAGCCGATCCTTTCAAAAACTCGTCGTCGTCACGCGCGAACGCGATTACAGGCCGGTCGCAACGTTCACGGACCCGCGATGCGATCAGGCCAACCACCCCCTGGTGCCAGTTCCGGTCATACAGGCAAACACAGGCAGGGAGTTTGTTTGCGTCCATGGCATCAACGTACGCAAAGGCCTCGTGCCGCATCTTGGCTTCGATTGTTTTGCGCTCTTTGTTGATCTGGTCGAGCATCGCTGCGATCTTTGCGGCGGTTGCCGGATCGTCAGTTAACAGGCACTCGATACCGACCGACATGTCTTCGAGCCTGCCGGCCGCGTTCAGCCTTGGCCCGACGACAAAGCCCAGGTCAATACTGACCGCACGATTTACGGATCGGCCCGCCGCGTGAAAAAGCGCTGCAATTCCCGGCACGGCGTGTCCCGCGCGAATTCGTTCCAGCCCGCGTGTCACGAGTATGCGATTGTTGTAATCCAGGCGAACCACATCTGCCACCGTACCCAAAGCCACCAGGTCCAGGTACTTCGCCGGGACCCTTGCGGCTCCGACGCGACCCCGCGTTTCCAGCTCGCGCCCCAGCGCAGCCATCAGGTAGAACGCAACGCCGACGCCGGCAAGATGCGGGCTCTTGAACGCACTTCCCGCCAGGTTAGGATTAACCATTGCCTCAACGGCGGGAAGCTCGACTCCCGGCAGGTGATGATCGGTAACCAGCACTTTCATGCCCAATTCCCGGGCGACTCTTGCACCTTCGACGCTGGATACCCCGTTGTCGACCGTGATCAACAGGTCGGGCGATTGCCTGGCGGCGACGCGCACAATCTCGGGTGTCAGGCCGTAACCAAACCTGAAACGGTTGGGTACCAGATAGTCGACATTCCCGATGCCAAATTCGCGCAGGCAACGAATCACCAGCGCCGTGCTCGTGGCGCCATCAGCGTCAAAATCGCCGATGACGGTGATGCGTTGGTCCTGATTTTCCAGGATCAGCGCGACAGCTTCGTCGATACCCGACAAGCTGCTGACCGGCAACATGCCGCGCAGGCTGTAGTCAAGCTGGTCGGGCGAGTGAATTCCGCGGGCGGCATAAATCCTCCGCAGCACCGGATCAATGCCGGCCGACTCCAGTGAACTGCCAGCGCCCGCGACAGGCCTTTCGACGACGGCGCGCATGCGTGGATTATTCATTGACATGCCGCGTCATCAAAAATGCAGAAGGACGTTTCCAGAACTTCAGCAGATCACGGCGCGTCAAATCCACCCGCAGTCCATCATGGAAGAGCAGTGACAGTCGTCCAATAGCGCCGCTTTGCAGGCCCCGTCGCAATCGTTCGAGGGTGTCTGCCACGTTTATCGAAATTCCTGTTACTGCGCCCGGCAGGACGGCAACAAAGCCACTCGCCGAACATTCGATGCAAGAATCAATGTCGCCCCGCCCGGCTTCCACGCTGGCTGAATGGCTCGACCAGTATCCAACGAGCAGCGGGTCATCGGCAAACAGAACCGGCAGCGACTGCGCCGATACTTCAGATACCCGACCGCCACCCCAAAACCAAAGCGCGTTTATGGTCGGTCGGCCCGCATCGGCGCGCCGCAGGTTGACCGGATGATCGTGCAACACCATTTGCACCTCACCCTGCAATTTGTGAAAAGCGCGGGTCGTGTCGCCGCCCGGCGTAAATTCGTCCGGCAGCCGACCGTTAGCGGATGACGCCGATAGCGTGGGCGTTGCCAGCGGCAAGCCGCCACGCAGGTAACCGCAGGAACCGATGCTGACGAATCTGCTCTCCCCTGCGCCCGCCAGCTGCTGTTGCAGCGTGCCGAACAGGTCGCGCAGCTCTTCGGCGGAGACCTCCCCGGGTTCCAACGAATGTACGACCAGGTGGCGCAGCCGGGCCTCGAAATGCACCGGATCTGCGGCCGCCATCCATCCAGCAGGTGCCTCGCCCGTTTGGCCGAGGAATCTCAGGGCAGCCAGGCCGCATGCCGGCGGCGGAACGGCGATACAGTGCAATACGTTATGCAGTACTTCTGCGCCTGGATTGGCGCACGACACGAGACCGCGGGACAACCACCCGCGCTGCTCTCTACCCACCTGTTGTTCAAAGGCGCCCGGCGGCAGCACCACCACGGCATGTCGGTCGTTCATCGCCAGTCCGCAACGCGAAAAGTGGACAGTTTACTCAACTCGGCGATAATCACCTGATGAAATTCATCCGTGAGCCCGGTTCCGCCGTCACTGTTCGTCATGTCGAAAAAGGCATGCTTAAGATCGGTGACCAATCGGTGACAGAAAACGTCATCCTGTTTCGGGACGAGATTCGCCGCGGCTGGCGCGCGGCCGACATACAAAATCTGCAGGAGACCGACCTCCTGGACCTGATCGCAGAGAAGCCTGAGATTCTCGTCTTCGGCTGTGGCTGGCGATCGCTGCTGCCGCCCCGCGACCTGGTGTTTGCTCTGGCAAGAAAAGGGATCGGCTTCGAAATGATGGACACGCCGGCCGCCTGCCGGACGTTCAACATTCTGATCAGTGAAGGGCGCGATGCCGCGGCAGTACTGGCAATCGACTAATCAAACAGGGCGTTTGCATCCACGCCATGACTTTCCAGCATATTCCTTAAATTGCGCAGTGCCTCAATCTGTATCTGACGAACGCGCTCCCGGGTTACGCCGAGTTCGCGCCCGATTTCGTCCAACGTCAGGCGGCTACAGCCGTGCAACCCAAAGCGACGCTCCACCACCGCACGCTGGACGTCGTCGAGCTTGCAAACCCAGTGATCCAGTATGTCGTGGACCAGTTTGTTGTGCGCACATTCCGGCGGTTCGTGTTCCGAGTCGTCGGGCAACCCGTCGAGAAAGCTGCGTTCATCGTCTGGCCCGATAGGGCTGGAGCCAAGAATTACTCGCTCGTGAAGTTCAAGCAGCCGTTCAACCTCTTGCACTTCCTTGCCCAGGCACTGCGCAATACATGCGTTCGATGGCGGCTTCTCCTGGTTCTGACGCAGGCGCCGCGCTGTGCGGAGGACTGTGTTGATGTCCTTGATTATGTGGATAGGGAGACGCACGGTCCGCGATTGATTCATGATGGCCCGTTCGATCGTCTGACGAATCCACCACGTGGCATAGGTCGAAAAGCGAAAGCCCCGCTCCGGATCGAATTTTTTAACGGCGTGAATAAGGCCCAGGTTGCCCTCTTCGATCAGATCGAGGAGTGGCAGTCCGCGATTGAGATAGTGGCGCGAAATGTTGACGACAAGCCTGAGGTTGCACTCAATCATCTTGTGACGCGCCGCCTCATCGCCCGCTTGCACACGGCGCCCGTATTTCTTCTCTTCGTCCGCCGTCAGCAGCTTCGAGACACCGATGTCGCTCAGGTAGATGGATGTCGGATCGTGGGCGGTTGGTTTGGTCGATCCGTTAGCGGTCTCGCCGCCTGACCGGCCATTAACCGCGGGCCGCATTGGCGAGCGGGCGCTAACCTTCGCTGCGCATTCCGGTTGATCTTCCGAGATTTGCATCTCGCCCACGATCGCTCCTCGTTGTTACCGGGAGTTATTCTTATGCTGACTGCATACTCAGGCGATCCAGTCGAATTATCTCGCAGGCAAAAATTGTCGCGGGTTAACCGGCTTACCGTTGCGCCTGATTTCAAAATGCAGTCGCGGCTTCTGTCCCGGCGCCTCACCCATGGTCGCAATGCGCTGGCCTTTTTTTATTGTGTCACCTTCTCGGACCAGCAACGACGCGTTGTACCCGTAGGCACTAAGGTAGGTGTCGTTGTGCTTGAGGATAATAAGCTGCCCGTAACCGATTAGTCCACCGCCGGAGTAAACCACGCGCCCGGACGCCGCCGCCAGCACCGGCTGGCCGACGTTACCGGCAATCTGAATACCCGTACTAGCACCCGAATTAGCGCCAAAATCGACGACGATCGAGCCTTTTGTCGGCCAGATCCACGCCGGTGGCGGGTCAGCAGGTGGCTCCGGAATGGTCCTTTTTGGCGCCGAGGCCGTGCGCTCTGCCGGATAGGCAGCTGCGCCGCCTGCCGGTGGGATCAATCGAATTACCTGTCCGGGATAGATCAGGGACCCGTCGCCCAGTCGATTCCAGCGTGCCAGGTCGCGGTAATCCTTGCCATAACGGAAAGCAATTGACGACAGGGTTTCCCCCGCGCGCACAACGTGTGTTTCGCCGGGTGTGTAATCCCAGCGCGAGTAGCCACATGCCGCCAGGACAGTCGCAACCAGCAACAGAACGACAACCCGGCTGCCGCGCATCGGAAATTCAGCCCAGCCCCATGAGATAGCCACCGACAAGAACAGCTATCAACACTACCGCCCAGCCGATTCTTTCGACGTAACGGGGAATCATTTCCTCCATCCGCTGACCGCCGGCAACGACCAGGCCGGCAACGAGGAAGAACCGCGCACCTCGGCCGATGAATGACGCAATTACGAACCCAGGGAAATTCAGAACGACCACACCTGCCGTGATCGTAAATATCTTGTACGGGATGGGTGAGAAACCGGCGATAAACACCGCCCAGATTCCCCAGCTGTCAAACCACTCCTTACCCTTCAGATAGGCCGACCAATAGCCCATCTCATGGATCCAGGGTTCGACAGCCTCAAGCAGGAAAAAGCCGATTGCGTAGCCAGCCATGCCCCCGAGCAACGAGGTCACCGTCGTGACCGCTGCGAATCGCCAGGCTTTTGATCGATCGGCCAGGCACATCGGTGCCAGCATGACGTCCGGAGGAATCGGAAAGAACGATGATTCGGCGAAGCTCAGCGCACCGAGATAACGCTCGGCGTGCGGGTGGCGCGCCCAACCGATAACCCGCTCATACAAAGGTGCAAATAGCCGCATTTTTCAGTTTCCGGTGAGTAGCCACGACGGCCGATTCCGCCAACCCCAAGAGAGAACCCATCGAAGCACACCCGCGCACCGACAAGGAGAATCAAGTCGAACTAGTATAAACAAGATGTTGTTTTATTTGCGGTTAATCTTTGGCTGAGCTCGGACATCCGGTGGCGGACAGTGCCTCAGGCGCCCTTGACGAGAGGCACGAAGCTGACGGCGCCCAGCGAAACCTGCTCGTAGTGATCGTTCATCCGGGTAACCATGAGCAGGTCCTGGCAGCCGGCCGGGCCCACCGGCATGACCAGCCTGCCGCCGGGTGCGAGCTGTTCTAGCAGCTTCTCCGGCAGTTCAGGCGCAGCGGCCGCAACCAGTATTCCGTCGTAGGGCGAATACTTGGCCCAACCATCCCAGCCATCACCGGGGCGAAATTGGACGTTGTAAATATCGAGGTCTCGCAGCCTCTGTTTTGCTTTTTGCTGCAACTCGCGAATACGTTCGACCGTGTAGATCTTTTTCACCAGCGGTGCAAGGACCGCAGTCTGGTAGCCACAGCCGGTGCCAATCTCCAGGACCTTCTCGCCGCTGAAGTTGTCCAGCAATGCCTCGGTCATGCGAGCCACTACGTACGGCTGACTGATCGTCTGGCCAAGCCCAATCGGCAGCGCAGTATCTTCGTAGGCGCGGCTGGCAAGCGCTTCGTCAACGAACAGGTGCCGGGGTACGTTACGAATCTGTTCGAGAACCGCGTTCGAGCGGATGCCGTGGTCCTTCAGTCGCTGCACCAGCCGGTCGCGAGTCCTGGCGCTCGTCATGCCAATGCCGCGAATGTCCTGTTTGTGCTGCATCAGGGGGCCACCAGCCAGCTCTCCAGATCCGCCAGCGCGTCGTGCCGGGTCAAATCGACTTTGAGCGGTGTAACCGCGACGGAGCCACGTTCGATGACTTCAAAATCGGTTCCGGGCCCCGCGTCCTGCCCCTCACCGGCCGGACCAATCCAGTAAATAGTCTGTCCCTGTGGATCCAGCATGGGTACCAGGGGCTCGGAACGGTGCCTGAAGCCGAGTCGCGCCGACTCGATGCCGCCCAGATCCGCGTATGGAATATCGGGTACGTTGACATTGAGCATGAAATCGGGAGGCAACGGGTTCTTTTGCAACCTGGCAACCAGCTCCTGGGCCACCCGTGCCGCCGTTGCGAAATGCTCCGGGTGGCGCCCAACCAGCGACACGGCAATCGCGGGCAGGCCCAGAAAGCGACCCTCCATCGCCGCGGCAACAGTGCCCGAATAAATTACGTCGTCGCCGAGATTCGCACCGTGGTTGATACCGGAGACCACAATATCAGGGTCTTCATCGAGGAAACCGGACAACGCCAGGTGCACACAATCGGATGGCGTGCCATTCACGAAGTAGCGACCCTTGTCCACCTTGTGAACGCGAAGCGGCGAATGAAGTGTCAGTGAATTACTGGCACCACTGTGATTTCGATCAGGTGCCACAACAATGACATCGGCAATTTCCGAGAGTGCCGCTGCGAGCGCATTGATGCCTCTCGCCAGGTAGCCATCGTCGTTACTAACCAGGATTTTCACAGAGGTAATGGTTCGAAAATGAGTGCGGGATCACTATACTCAATGTTTCCGCCCTGCCATAGCGTAATAGTACGAATATACCGTGTCCAAGGACGACCACAATCCAGCTCACGATGATGAGGCTACCTTGTTCCGCAGGTTGCTTGGCGACGCACGTCCGATCAGGGCGGATATTCGCGCGCCGGACTACAAACCAAAACCGAAACCGAGAGCGAAGTTCCGCCGTGCCGATGAGCAGGCCGTACTCGTGGAAAGCCTCGATGTCGATATTGACGAAATCGAAACCGGTTCCGGAGAGGCTCTGCGCTTCAACCGTCCATCGGTGGGCCGCCGCACCATGCGCAAACTGGCGCGGGGCAATTTCTCGGTACAAAGTGAACTGGACCTGCACGGCATGACCGTTGCGGAAGCCAAAGGCATGCTCCGGGAATTCATCAATGAATCCGTATTTCGCGGTCACACCTGCGTGCGGGTCGTGCACGGGAAAGGACTGGGATCGGGACACCGTGGCCCGGTGCTCAAGAGTAAAGTGAATAACTGGCTAAGACGCTGGAACGAAGTACTGGCATTCGTCTCAACGCGGCAGGTGCATGGCGGCACCGGCGCCATCTACGTACTCTTGCGAAAAGACTGATCAGGTACGGTCAAATTCACCGCAGGTCTCGGGCGACGGCTTCCAGGTCGAAAACCCTTCACTGCCGCAGGCGACCATCAGAAATTTCACACGTTCATCCGCACGACGTTTTTCATGCGCGTCGCGAAGCCCGACGAACTCCGGCAATTCATTCCAGCCAAGCCAGTCGAAAACCTGGTCGAGAAAGGCTATCCCCAGCAATTCGCCTGACAACGCCTTTTGCAGGTATTGATAGGCCGCGTCCGTATCGCCTTTCATATATACGATCGTCGCCTTGCTGAGGTTGATACCTGAACCGTCTATACCCGCAGCCATTGCACCATCGATATCGCGTTCCCGCGGTATGAGATATTTCAGCATTTCTTCCTGATCGCCACGTTGCCGTGCATCGAGTGCAAACATGATATTGCTGCCGTCTATCGGCCGGCGCGTGTCACCAAGCGTGTTCAGGTAGCGACGGGCGTGCTTTAGCGCGGTTTCAGTGTCGCCGGCTCTCCAGTACGACCACGCCAGTGATTCGATGTTCGCGGGATCCGTCGGATCTTCTTCCAACTTTGCCCTGGCTAGCTCGAGCGCATAATCAACATCGTTGCCGGCAGCCACTACCGGCAGGATATTCGGATAGGGCCATACCTGCAGGGCGTCGTCCATCGGCAAATCGAAATTCAGCAGAACGAACGCCGCCTGACCCCTGACCCTCAGGTAACCGGGCGCACGATCGGCTCCACGAAACACTTCGACTGCGCCATCAGCGGCCCTGCCCTGTTCGTCCAGCATGAAGCCGCGGAAACTGGAGCCCCGGCCCGGGTCGATCTGGCCAAGGCGATCCAGCACAGGCTCCATGGCATCGTACTGGCGGCGCATGAGCAAATTGTTGGTGTAGTTATTCAGTGTAAGTATCGACAAGGGATCAAGGGAATAGGCCTTCTCGATTTCCGCGAAGGCGTCCTCTTCCCTGCCGAGATCGTCCAGGACGCTTGAGTACCAGTTTCTGACGTCCGTGAGTGACGGATTGAGTTCCAGCGCTTTCTCGTAGTAAGGAACGGCCTCTTCGTAGCGCTCGCGTGCGTCCAGGGTAAGCCCCATTGCGCCCAGCGCTTCCGGAAGCTCCGCGTCCAGCGCCAGCGCTTTTTCGATGTGCGGCAGGCCTTTCGAGAGCGATTCTTCCAGCGTCAGCGTGCCGTAGGTGGGAGCGCTGGCCGTCAGGAGGTACCAGGACAGCCCAAGACCCGCGTGGGCAGGCGCGTAGTCCGGATCCAGCTCAATGGCGCGTTCATAATTCGGTATTGCCGCTTCAATGTCCTGCTTGGTACGTTTGGTCAACAGGTGTTGACCCAGCAGGTAGGAATTATAGGCTTCGGGATTTGCTGCCGCCGTGACCTGCGGAGCGGCGCCCGTTTGCAGGCCAAGCGTTTCCGACAGCGCCTGGACGATCGACGCCGATATCTCGTCCTGAATCTTGAAGATATCGGTCAACTCGCGGTCGTAAGTCTCCGACCAAAGATGGTAGCCGGTCTCGGCTTCGATCAGCTGCGCGGTAACCCGCACCCGCACATCCGCCCTGCGCACACTTCCTTCCAGCACGTGTGCAACGTTCAGTTGCTCGGCAACGTCCGCGATATCCAGGTTTTGCCCCTTGAACTGAAAACTCGAGGTGCGCGCCGGCACCCTCAGCTCAGGGATTTTGGCCAGCAGATTCAGGAGTTCCTCGGATATCCCATCCGAGAAATATTCCTGTTCCGGGTCCGCCGACATGTTGACGAACGGCAGCACGGCGAGGGAAGCCGCGGTCGTCTGCACGACTTCGCCAGGATGCGCCGTCGCGGCAGCACTGTCCTGTTCCTGCGAAACCAGCCCTTGCCTTTCCCAGACCGAGTAACCCAACGCAACGATGAGCACCGCGATAATGGTGTAATTGAGTTTTCGGCCCGTGACCGAGGTGACCGATTCTTCTTTCGCGACTTCCCTGGTTTTCTTAAGCCCGTCCGGCGTCAGCTCGAACGCCCAGGCAAAAATCAGGACCAGCGGCAACCCGGCAAGAACCAGGACAATAAAAAATGCCTCTGTCCAGCTCGGCAGATTAAGGGGATCGCTGATCGTCTCGATAACCTGAACGATCAACCAGCTTACGACCGCGTAAGCTACGCCTACACGAAATACGTTTCGCCGTTTAAGTTCCTGCAGGAAGTCTCCCAAGCGTCACTCTCCCTCTAACGCGACTGAGAACATAGCATTAGTCACTGCAGAATGTGACCAATTTTCTGACCGATACGCGTCTAATGCTGCCGCTTCCAGATTTCGGACTTACCGCTCTCGGCGGGCGCTTCGACAATAATTGCACCGATCTTGCACGGCGCCACGCCGTTGGTTTCCTCACAGTCTTTCAACTGTTCGAGACGTTCCTCGTGGGCCACCTGCAAAAAATCCGGTGGCGGCGCCTTGCCATCGATCAGGACGAAATCATCGGTGTTCGCCAGAGAGGCTTTTGCTGCTGCTGAGTCCGCGAACACGATGGACTCCTTGGCCGCGGGCCGGCAATTCGATTTTTGCCGATCCACGAGCACGTTGTCGGCGCGCGCCGCAAGATCAACCAGTTGCACCAGGGCGTCCGCGCAGTCTTCTTCGTTTGTAAACAGGTATTCCACGGCTTCTTCCTGACAGACCATTTTGCCAGCGGGCGCAATGCATTGTGTCAGGGTCAAGACGAATACCTGTATCCAGGCAGTTTCCATTTTCCCTCCTCCAACCACAGCTAATGATTTTTATGGTTTGCCGTGGCTCTATCGGCGCAGCTAATACCGTTGCGCGTAAAATCAGCTTAACAAAAACACGAAAGGCACCAAAGCATGAATTTCGTCGGCGCGGCGTTCCGAGCAAGCCCGCCTGCGCACTGATAGCGGTCCGTTTTTACCTAATACCGATCATGGCAGCCGGCTTCCCGCCGGCGGCGGCTTAGCGATAGCTGCTGCTGGCTTGCTTCATGCCCTCCGGATGACCGCGCTCGGCTAACGACCAGGGGTCGCTGAGCAATCGGGTCGGGGTTTTTGGTGTCGGCAAGTCACCTTATTCGGCATCACTCGAGGTGGATATCATCGATTCGCAGCAGCGCACCTGTCTGCCGGTCGCGCGCAAGGATAACGATCTGTCGAATGTCCGATTTTTCGATATTCTGCTCGCTGATTTCCGTCAGGACGGAATCAATCGGGATTCGGATCCGCTGCATTTTGTCGGTAACGGTAAATTTCCCCGCCGTCGTGTCGAAAAACCGGCCGATGTGAGCCTTGTCGTTGATGTGCACTGTAACAGTGCCCGGCGGACCGTCTACTATGCCTGCATCAAACGCAAGAATTGAGTAATCGCGCCAATCATAACCAACTGTCGAAACGGCAATCCCGCTGCGCCCGGCACGCGACAGGCGAACACCAACCGCGTTGCCTGCCGAGCCGTCGCCGGCCGCGGGTTCCAGGATTTCCGTGCTGGCATTGATTGAGTGGAATAAATAGGAATCGTGCTTGCCGTCGAAGTCGAGGATCGTTGGCAATTTATTGAGGTAGCTGCCGGTGATACCCAGCCAATAGGCAAGCGGCGAAAATGCCAGCAGGGTTACCAGCACCGACGCCGTGCGCAGAGCCAGCCGAAATCGCGGTCCGGCGGAAATGGACGACATCCAGATTGCGCGGCCCACGACGGCGCATCCGGCGCCGGAAAGATCCCTGTAAATATCGACAATGTCACTTCTTCCGGAAGGCGTCTGTGCGTATTCGGCGATAACGCCGATCAGGCCAGCGACCATTACTGCGACCAGCCCCCTGACGACAATACCCGCGGGGACTATTTCAAATATGACCGTTGCAACCACGGCAAACCCGATGACGTGCAGCGAATTTCGAACGCCGTTCTCCAACACCGAACCGTCAAGGCCGGGCATGAAATGACCCGTCACGGCCAGTATTCCGACGCCGGCCAATACGAGCAGTCTTACGCCCGCAGACATCGCTGCTCCCTGCTTGTATTGCGGATGTTCCAACTTAGCGGTCACAAAGCGTCAGGCCGCAATTTCGCGAATAACGGCGGTCGCGAAACTGCCACGATCCAAACGGAAATCGAGACACAGATCGCCATCGGCAATGTCCCAGCTGAACTCCCTGAGCGGCAGGCGCAACGCCCGGCAGGACATTTCGAGACCGGCTTTTTCCAGCCCGGTTGCCAGCGTCGCGTGCTGCTCTGCGACCGCCAGCGCAAGCGCTGCCGACTGCCCGACGCATTTTAGCTGACCCTTGCCCCAAAGAACTCCGGTCGGATGGATATCCAGGGAGCGAGCGCGGTCGACCAGCTCGTCGTCGATGCTGTCGGCTACAAAAAAACTGCCGGTTCCGTCGAGGTTGACCGCTTCCCCTGGCAACAGCGTATTCCAGGTATTACGGCTCACCCTGGCGCTGAGCATTTCATTAAACAAGAATGACCTTGCTGCCGACAATGCGATACTGCGTTGCGCCCGCTTCATGCGTTTACCAGCAAACAGATTTTTGGCGAGCCGAATGTTATTACCGCCGTGGCCGAATCGCTGCGGACCAAAATAGTTGGGCACGCCGGATTGCCTGATTTCAGTCAGGCGTTCGTTAATCATGGCGGTTGGCGCATCAACTCCGCGCACGACGATGCGGAATTGGTTGCCGCGGTGCGCACCGCGCTTCAGTTTGCGCTGGTGTCGTGCGGTCTCCAGTATTCGGCTACCGGACAGATTCAGTCCCGTCCAGTCTGTTCCCTCGCCGCTCGGCCTGCGTACACTGAACCATTGCCGGGTTACGGCGTCGCGATCCTTGAGGCCGGCATAACCGACATCCCGCTCTGCAACACCCGCGTGAGTGGCGAGAGCTCTGGCAACCCAGGTCGTGTTGGTGTTTTCCTTTTCGACCCAGAGATAGTCATGCTCGCCGTCGCCGGAAAACTCGAAATCAAGTAGTTCGATTACCTGGAAGTCACTCGGGATTTGCTTGATAAGCCCTTGAAACAAGGGTCGGCCGTACGCTCTATTCCATTCCGGTAGTGGTGGATCAGCGCTTGACATCGGCGACCATTCTGGCGCCGCTTGCCGGGACGACCTGGTAGAACGTCTCTGACCGGCCGATCATGCCGAGATCCGTTCTGGCCCGCTCTTCTGCCGCCGCCCTGCCATTCTTCAGATTGATAACTTCCGCTTCGAGCGCCAGGTTCCGCCGTCGGAGGGCATCATTTTCGACCTGCTGCATCTGCACCGCGTCACGAAGGTCGCGAGTCTTGCGAAAACCCGCATCTGACAGCCATAGCTGACCCTGCAAGGCCAAACCGGCAATCGCTAATACCAGCAAAATCCAGCGAACACTCAAAATCGTATTACCCCAAGCGGCGCATGTCTGCGCCAAGTCCTAGCGTGCGGTCACCGAAAAGGCATCACGGCCGGCATATTCCGCCGATTCGCCCAATTCTTCCTCAATGCGCAATAGCTGGTTGTACTTGGCGATGCGGTCGGAGCGTGACAACGATCCGGTTTTTATCTGCGTCGCTTTCGTGCCAACCGCGATGTCCGCAATTGTGCTGTCAGACGTCTCGCCGGACCGGTGCGACACAACAGCCGAGTACCCTGCGTCAATCGCCATAGTAATTGCATCAAGTGTTTCAGTTAAGGTACCGATTTGGTTAGGTTTTATCAATATAGAATTTGCAATTTTTTCGCGGATGCCCCGCGCCAGGATCTCGGTGTTGGTGACGAAAAGATCATCGCCGACCAGCTGCACCGTGGCCCCGAGCCTGTCAGTCAGCAGGCGCCAACCGGCCCAGTCACTCTCATCCATGCCGTCCTCGACCGTAATAATGGGGTAGTTGGCGACCAGGTCTGCGAGGAAATCGCAAAAACCGGCGGCATCGAAGTCGCGCCCTTCAGACGTAAGCCGGTAAACGCCGTCCTTGTAGAATTCCGAACTCGCCACATCGAGACCGAGCAGGATTTCGTTGCCCGCCGTAAAACCGGCGCGCTCAATGGCCTCGACAATGGTATCCAGGGCGGCGCGATTGGACGGCAGATCCGGTGCGAATCCGCCTTCGTCACCAACCGCGGTATTGAGGCCCTTGCCGTGCAGGACACTCTTCAGCGCATGGAAAATTTCCGCCCCGTAACGCAGGGCCTCGGCGAAATTCGGTGCGCCAACCGGAAGAATCATGAATTCCTGGATGTCGACGCTGTTGTCGGCGTGTGCGCCACCATTGATGATATTCATCATCGGTACGGGCATCGTAGTGCTCGGTCCCAGATGTCGAAACAGCGAACGGCCTTCGGCGACAGCATGCGCCCTTGCCGACGCGAGGGAGACTGCCAGCAACGCGTTTGCGCCCAGCTTGCTCTTGTTGTCGCTGCCATCCAGTCCGATCATACGGTCGTCGAGCGCTCGCTGGTCGGCAAACACTTCGCTGGTAAGCGCATCACGGAGCGGTCCGTTGATGTTGGCAACGGCCTTTTGCACGCCCTTACCAAGATAACGCGACTTGTCACCGTCTCGCAGTTCCACGGCTTCGCGAGTTCCGGTGGACGCGCCGGAAGGTACACCGGCACGTGCAAAGGCGCCGCCCTCCAGGGTGACTTCGGCCTCAACCGTCGGATTGCCGCGCGAATCCAGAATCTCTCTGCCGTGGACCTTGTTGATCTTGATCATTACTGCTCCGTAGTACTTAACCTGTCCACCGGATGTCCGGCGGCAAAAATTCGACCGTATTCGCGAGGCTTATCTGCGTGGAAATTTCATCAGACGCCCAGACCATAATCGGCTTCAAGAAAGTCCGCGGCTTTGACGCTCCTGTCGATGGCCTGCAGCGTTTCCAGCAGCGTCGTCATCTTGTCGAGTGGCCATGCATTAGGCCCGTCACTCAATGCTTTTTGCGGATCCGCGTGAGTTTCCATGAAGAGACCCGCGACGCCGGCCGCCGTGGCCGCTCTCGCGAGGACCGGAATAAACTCTCTCTGGCCGCCCGACGAGCTGCCCTGCCCGCCCGGCAATTGCACCGAGTGAGTCGCGTCAAATACAACGGGGCAACCTGTCCCTCTTAGCACTGCCAGGCTGCGCATATCAGACACGAGGTTGTTGTAACCGAACGAGAAGCCGCGCTCACAAACCATGATGTCCTGATTGCCGGTTGATTTCGCCTTGGTCACTACGTTCTGCATTTCCCATGGCGAAAGAAACTGGCCCTTTTTTATATTCACCGGTTTACCGACATTCGCAACTTTCAAAATAAAGTTCGTTTGCCGGCAAAGAAATGCGGGAGTCTGCAAAACATCAGCAACCGCGGCAACTTCGTCCATCGGCGTGTCTTCGTGCACGTCTGTCAGAATGGGTACACCAAGCTGCGACTTTACTTCGCTGAGTATGCGCAACCCTTCCGCCAGTCCTGGACCACGAAAACCGTCCTTTGAGCTGCGGTTTGCCTTGTCAAATGAGGACTTGTAAATAAACGGGATACCGAGCCGGTCGGTAATTTCCTTTAAAGTACCGGCGGTTTCTATCGCAGACGCTTCTCCCTCAACGACGCAGGTGCCGGCGATCAGAAAGAAAGGCTGCCGCGGCCCGACATCAAATCCGCAAAGTTTCATGCTTCCGCCACCTTTGGGAACTCACCGTTCCGTGCCTGCACGGTCGCGCGAATGAAACTGGTAAACAACGGATGCCCGTCGCGCGGATTCGACGTGAACTCCGGGTGAAATTGGCTCGCCAGAAACCAGGGATGCTGCGGGATCTCGATCATTTCGACCAGGTCATCGACCGACAATCCGGAAAACCGGATGCCAGCTGCTTCGAGCCGATCGCGGTAAAGATTATTGACTTCGTAGCGGTGCCGATGACGCTCGCGAACTTCCGGCCGCCCGTAAATCGTCGCCGCCAGCGAGCCCTCGACCAGGCGCACATCCTGGGCCCCGAGACGCATTGTTCCGCCCATATCGGAGTTTTCGTCCCGTTCCTCGCGTTCACCGGCGCTCGTTTCCCATTCCGTTATCAGGGCAACAACGGGATGCGGCGTGCCGCGCTCAAACTCCGTGCTATGGGCACCCTTCAGGCCCGCGAGATTGCGCGCAGCTTCGATGATGGCTACCTGCATTCCAAGACAGATGCCCAGGTACGGAATATTGTTTTCCCGCGCATACCGGACAGCCGCGACTTTGCCTTCGATGCCTCGATCGCCAAAACCACCGGGGACAACAATACCGTCCATTTCCCGCAGGCTGCCGATCCCGTTACGCTCGATATCCTGTGATTCAATGTAGTGGATATTGACGCGTGTCCGGGTATGAATTCCGCCATGCAGCAAGGCTTCACTCAGGGAAATATAGGCGTCGCGCAAATCAACGTATTTGCCGACCATTGCAATATCGACCTCAGCTTGCGGATTCTGCTTGGCATTAACAATAGACTGCCATTCAGACAAGTCAGCAGGCGGCAACTCCAGCCGCAGCTGAGCCGCCACAATATCGCCGAGTCCTTGCGCATGCATGATTTCCGGAATTTTGTAGAGGTCGTCAACGTCATAGGCGGATATAACCGCTTTTTCCGGAACATTGGTGAACAAGGCAATCTTGCGACGCTGCTCATCGGGCAGCGGCTGCTCGGAACGACAAACGAGTATGTCGGGCTGGATTCCGATTGATCGCAACTCTTTCACGGAATGCTGGGTTGGCTTCGTTTTGATTTCGGCCGATGTCGCAATGTAAGGCACCAGGGTCAAATGGACATAAACGACCTTGTCGTGCCCGAGTTCTACGCCCATCTGGCGAATGGCCTCAAGAAATGGCAACGACTCGATATCGCCCACCGTACCGCCGATTTCGACCAGGCAAATATCCGCATCGCCGGCACCCAGGCGGACACTTTTCTTTATCTCGTCGGTTATGTGCGGAATAACCTGCACTGTAGCTCCCAGGTAATCGCCTCGACGTTCTTTGCCAATCACGGTTTCGTAGATCTTGCCGGTCGTGAAATTGCTGTTGCGGCCGCAGGTCGTGCGTACAAAACGCTCGTAATGGCCCAGATCCAGGTCCGTCTCGGTGCCGTCGTCGGTGACGAAAACCTCGCCGTGTTGAAACGGGCTCATGGTGCCCGGGTCCACGTTGATATAAGGATCCAGCTTGATCATGCTGATCTTTAACCCGCGAGATTCCAGAATTGCGCCCAGGCAGGCGGAGGTGATGCCCTTGCCCAGTGACGATACGACGCCGCCTGTTATGAATACGTAAGATGTCATACTAGTTTTGCCACTCAGATTCTCTTGGCGGGAAACAAATAAGGGTCAGATTAAAAAACACAAATTCTTGCGCTAAAAATAGCGCAGGAATGTGCTTCTAATCCAACCCGGAAGAAGCCTGATACTGATACGTATGCGGCTTCTGAAAATGACCCGTCGTTTGATTAAAGACGGTGTTACAAGTTATCAGAACACCACCGCGATCACAACGAGAAACCGCCTAATGAAGTGCAGGTTTGTCGACCCATTCGACACTCAGGCCGTTCTCGACCGCGTGGTCCGCCGAGACCCATAGATCGGCGACGGCGATCAACGTGTCGCCGGCAAATATGAGCGGCAGCCGGTCGCGCATCCACGGCAGGATACCGGCTTCCTGGAGCAGCTTTTTCAGTTTGCGGGTCGCCCCGTTGGCAACAATTCGAATTTCTTCGCCGCCATGCCGAAATCGAACGGTGAGGCCGTCGCCAATGAGGTCAGGGTCGATGCCCCTGCTACCCTGGTTTGTCAAGCGGAGCGAACCGTATCCCGGCCCCAGCGCCAACGCCTCGCCACTCCGCCACAGACCGCCCGCCGGGAGCTCGGAGGCAGGTTTCTGTCCAGACATTATGTAGAGTTGTCCGCGATAGCGACGAATCTCGGCGCCGGACCAGGTAACCAGCGGCTGCGCGTCTTCCCGCGACGGAATCAGTTCATTGGCAACCTGGTAAAGCCTTGTTGCCGGCGCCGGCGCCAGGCCACAAAGCCGGATCGCCCTTCGCAACAGGTTTCTTTGTCGTGCCTGCGACAGGGTACTCAGTGAGCCGATATCCAGTCGATGGCGGGAGCCACAGGCGGCGATGTCAATATCCGCCAGTTCATTCAACAACTCGCTGGCTTCGCTGACAAGCTCGGCGCTGCGTCGCAGACGGTTGTTGACCGCCGGCCAGCGCGCGGCCAGTCTCGGAACGATTTCCTTGCGCAGGAAATTTCGATCAAAACGCGTGTCAATGTTTGAAGGATCCTCGATCCAGGACAAGTGGTGTTGCCGGGCATATTCGCGAATGGCACTGCCCGGCACGCCCAGCAGGGGCCGTAACAGCAAGCCCCTGCCAAAGGACTGGCGAGCGCCGATTCCAGCAAGGCCAGCAGGTCCGCTGCCGCGCATCAGGTTCAGTAGCAGCGTTTCGGCCTGATCATTTTCGTGATGCCCGCTCAGCAGGCAGTTACGGTCCTCAAGAATACTCAAAAAGGCCGCATAGCGAGCGTGCCGCGCCGCTGCCTCCGGACCATTCTCATCATTCGCGGCCACGTAAATTTCGCGACTCAGAAAATCCGTGTTCAGCTGACGCGCCGCGGCCGCGCAATGCGAGGCCCATGACACCGAATCGGGGTGCAAACCATGATCGATGTGCACCGCAAGTAACGGGATGTCGGTATTGGAGTTTGCGAGCGCGTGCAGCAATACAGTTGAGTCGACGCCACCCGAAAAGGCAACCACCCACCGTGACGGCGAGTATCCGGCCGTAAGAACCTGAAGCCGTTCGAGCAAGTCGTTAGCGGTAAGACTCATTGCTCGCTCAACTGCTGCCGACGGCTCAGTTCTCCTTGAATTGCCCGAATCCGGCAATGCGTCGCTGGCGCCGCTCGAGCAGCTGGTCCATGTCCAGCTTGTCGAGATCGGCCAGGTGCTTTTCCAGTGCGTTGCGAATTATTTCCGCGGTCGAGCCCGGATCACGATGCGCCGCGCCAAGTGGCTCCTGGAGAACTTCGTCGACCAGGCCAAATTCATTCAGGCTACCGGCGGTAATTCGCATGGCTTCGGCTGCTTCTTCGGCTTTGTCCGCGCTCTTCCACAATATCGACGCACACCCCTCGGGAGAAATGACCGAGTAAACACTGTATTGAAGCATCAGCAGTCGATCACCGACGCCGATGGCCAGCGCACCGCCAGATCCGCCCTCGCCGATTACTACGCTGATGATTGGTGTACGCAGCCTGGCCATCAGGAACAGGCTGGACGCAATGGCCTCGCTTTGGCCCCGCTCTTCCGCGCCAACGCCAGGATAAGCGCCCGGGGTGTCGATAAAAGTCACGATAGGCAGCGAAAACTTTTCGGCCATCGCCATGAGTCTTTGCGCCTTGCGATAGCCCTCGGGTTTGGGCATACCGTAATTGCGTCTCACTCGCTCTTTCGTATCGCGGCCCTTCTGATGTCCGATGAACATCACCGGGCGACCGTCAAGCCGACCGATTCCGCCGATGATGGCCGGATCGTCTGCGTACATCCGATCACCATGCAGCTCCTGGAAGTCGGGGGCAATGAGGGTCAGGTAGTCCGCTGTATAGGGTCGCATCGGATGGCGAGCCACCTGGGCAATCTGCCAGGCGCTCAGCTTCGCGAAAATACTTTTAGTCAGCGCCTGACTCTTCGACTTCAGGCGCGTGATTTCCTCGCTGATGTTGATTTCGGAATCGTCACCGACATAGCGCAACTCATCGATTTTTGCTTCGAGTTCGGCAATCGGCTGTTCGAAATCAAGAAACTTGAGATCCATGGCAATTCGTCAATTCGGCTGCAAGTAATACGAATTCGCCAATTTTCCCGCATTGGAAAAAGTGGCGTCAGATGCGAACTCTACCTTATTTCGCGGCCCGGTGCGTACAGCAACTTCACGCTGTCCCGGCCAAGCAACTCCGTCAATTTGTCACGCAATTCGCGACTTGGACGCACCGCCCATTCCGGCCCGAGATTGAGTCTGGCCGCCGCGTCGCTGCCCTCATAGTGAACCGCCACGTCGCAGTCACCTTCGCGGTAGGGCAACAAAACATCATGAAGGCGGTGCAGAAGGCGTTGTCCCTGACCATTCGGCACCAGGTTCAGGATCATACTTTTCGCATTGGCTTCGATCACGCGGTCAATGTGAAAGACTGTCTTCGCGTTGACCTGCCAACCGCCAATAAAGTCGTCATAACGTAGCGCGCCGCTGACAACAACGATCTCGTCCTTGCTGAGAAGATGACGAAACTCCTGAAATGACTCGCTAAAAAGGCTGACCTCAAGCCGACCTGAATCGTCGTCGAGAACCACCGTTACACGGTTACCCCGTTTGCGGACGTCCATGATCAAGCCGGCCACCGTGACCTCGCGACGCGGCTGCGCATAGTTTCTTTCCCCGCCGCTGCCCTGCGGTGCGGGCTCCGACGCGATATCGGCCAGCTTTCCATCGACAAGGTACCGTGCATCCTGCCGTACGGCGTCGAATGGATGTCCGGTCAGATAAAGGCCGAGCGCTTCTTTTTCATTGGCCAGGAATTCCCGTTCCGTCCACTCCTCAAGTCGCACTTCGGAAACGTCCTCCTGAATTGTGGCGGGCGCGGCAAGGCCAAACATGTCGTTCTGTCCGGCCGCCCTTGCTTTCGCCTCCTGATCCGCGCTCTTCAGGCATTCCGGCAACTCCTGCACGAGCTGTCGCCGGGACAACCCGAAGTCATCCATGGCCCCGGACTTGATCATTGCCTCAAGTGAACGTCGGTTGACCTTTTCCAGGTCGACCCTGCGACAAAACTCCCGGAGACTCGCGTATTCGCCGTTTCTTTCGCGTTCTTCGATCAGCGCATCTACAGCACCCCGGCCAACGCCCTTGATGGCCCCCAGGCCATAAAGAATTGCATCTTCGGCGGCAACGCTGAAGTGATACGACGACCTGTTGACGCTAGGCACCAGTATTTTCAGCCCAAGCTTGCGGCAGTCATCTTTCACCATAACCAGCCGGTCAGTGTGATCAAGATCCGCGCTCATCGCCGCCGCCATAAAGGCGGCGGGATAGTGTGCTTTCAGGTACGCGGTCTGATACGAGAGCAACGCGTAAGCTGCCGAATGCGATTTGTTGAATCCGTAGCCGGCAAATTTCTCCATCAGATCGAATATTCGCGTCGCCGTATGAACAGCAACGCCGCGCGAAGTCGCGCCTTCGAGAAAGACCTCGCGCTGCTTGGCCATTTCCTCGGGCTTCTTCTTACCCATAGCGCGGCGCAACAGATCGGCGCCGCCAAGCGTGTAGCCGGCCAAGACCTGCGCGATCTGCATCACCTGTTCCTGGTAGAGAATGACGCCGTACGTCGGTTCAAGAACCGTTTTCAGGTCAGGGTGAAGGTAATCGATATCCGATTTATTGATGTCGTGTTTTCGAGCGACAAAATCATCGACCATGCCTGACTGCAGCGGCCCCGGCCGAAACAGCGCGACCAGCGCGACCAGGTCATCGAATTGATCCGGTTGCAGACGTTTAACGAGATCTCGCATGCCGCGAGATTCGAGCTGAAACACGGCGCGCGTTTTGCAGGCCTGCAGCAGGGCGAAGGTTTTCGCGTCGTGCATCGGAATAGTTGCGATATCGAGATGGCGTTCCGGATCTCTTCCGTTGATGGTGCGTACCGCCCAATCAATGATGGTGAGGGTCTTGAGGCCAAGGAAGTCGAACTTTACGAGGCCCGCGGCCTCGACATCGTCCTTGTCTAGCTGAGTGACCAGGTTCGCACCGCCGTCTTCACAATACAGCGGTGTGAAGTCGGTGAGCTCGGACGGGGCGATAACGACGCCGCCTGCATGCTTGCCCGCGTTTCTCACCAGGCCTTCGAGCGCACGCGCGAGATCGATGAGCGAGGTGACCTCTTCATCGTCGCGATACATGCGCGCCAGCTCGTCGTCATCCTCAAGCGCCTTGCTCAGCGTCATGCCGACCTCAAACGGCACCTGTTTGGCAATACGATCGACGAATCCGTAAGGATGTCCGAGGACTCGTCCGACGTCTCGAATGACGGCTTTTGCGGCCATAGTGCCATACGTAATAATTTGCGAAACCCGGTCGCGGCCGTAGCGTTCCGCCACGTAGTCGATCACCCGGTCGCGACCCTCCATGCAGAAGTCGATGTCGAAATCCGGCATGGAAACGCGTTCCGGGTTCAGAAAACGCTCAAACAGCAGATCGTATTCCAGAGGATCGAGATCGGTAATCCCAAGCACGTAGGCCACGAGTGACCCGGCGCCGGAACCTCGCCCGGGACCGACCGGAATACTGTGTTCTTTGGCCCAGCGAATAAAGTCCGCCACGATCAGAAAATAGCCGGGGAAACCCATGTCACAAATAACCCCGAGTTCGTCAGCCAGACGGGCCCGGTACGCTGCCGCCGTTACCTCAAACTGGACCTCGGAGCTGTCCACCTGCC
>Ga0316195_10000057_pt1 | contig 31411 bp, 22 predicted proteins | sample Phised1_MG_FD_204937 | JGI IMG/M metagenome (GOLD analysis project Ga0316195, IMG submission 204937) | Coastal sediment microbial communities from Maine, United States - Phippsburg sediment 1 | ecosystem: Environmental > Aquatic > Marine > Coastal > Sediment | place: USA: Maine | collected...
CCGGCGACCGGCGTTACCGAGATTCTTCGTTACACTGTTGAAGACGATGTGGGCGTTGTCGTAAATCCACTCATACTCGAAGGTCAGATAATGGGCGGGGTCGCACAGGGACTGGGCCAGGCCTGCGGCGAGCATGCTATCTACGATCCCGACACAGGTCAGTTACAGACAGCCACTTTTATGGACTATCCAATGCCGCGGGCAGACTGGATTCCGGACATCGACTTTCGTTACCAGGAAGTCCCTTCCCCCCGAAATCCACTTGGCATCAAAGGCGCCGGCGAGGCCGGCACAGTGGGCGCGGCGCCCGCTTTTATGAACGCGCTTCTCAACGCACTCGCCGGTCGCGGTATCGAGCACATCGACATGCCGGCCACACCGCTCCGAATCTGGCAGGCATTGCACGGCAGCTGACCGGAGTTCGGCAAGCTGCGGGTGCAAGCGTTGGCCAACCTGATGTCAAATGTTGCAGCGCCCGGCACGGCAACGGGCGGTCCCGCGACCGGCCGGCGCCAGCACGAGGCCTGGAATCGCGTCGCGGGTAGCGGACAACAACGGGGGCAAAAATAAAAAGGGCGGTTACCCGGAGGGAACCGCCCTTGACCTCGTTAGTACATAACCCCTGGCTATGAAATCCCCCGCCAAGTCGTACCTGAAGGTGTCGTTGAAACTGCGTTTCTTAAGCAGTCTCTTTTCTCTGTTGTTGTCGAAAGGAGACTCTGAAATCGTGAGCAAAGTTCGCAGAAACCGTCATGCTTGTCAATTGGCTAGCCAAATTGTGAAATCGGGCAGCAAGCGAGGACTGTTTTGTTGCAAATATCCAACAACATGTACGGGTTGCCGATGCGCGCAGTGTCACTCGAATCAAGGACTTGGCGAGGACAGCCGGAACCCGTCACCAAAATCGGCGGGGAACGGAGTCCGGGCGACCGGCGTTGTCCGCCGCGCAACTATCAGTTGAAGACATCGTCTGCGGCGATCACCTTGACGTTGCCCTCACGAATGTCCAGCGGCAGGCTGCCAATGCTTGCATCTTCCTCGAGCAATTCCGGCGGCTGATCCGCATCGTATGAAACGGACGAAAGCCTGTCGCTCGCGAGCCTTTCTTTCAGGTCCTCGGCGTCGCGAGTCACGAAAACGTATTGCACGTTGTCGGTACGGAGATTTTCCCGAATGACCCGATTAACGTCGGCGAGGGTCAATGCCTCAAGCCCTTGTCGAACATAGTCCGGGAAATTATCGATGTTGTAATACTGACTATCCATTGCGTAGCCGAGCTGCCTCGACTGTCCATCGGTTATCAGGCTGACGAATTTGGACAGGAAAGTGCGGGTCTCCTCAAAGTCGGTCTCGCTCATACCGTCTTCGATCAATTTCTGAATTTCATGGATGGCGACACGCGTTGCAAAATGCGCGTCGTTGTTGTCCCGTAACGGGCGAATCCAGACCTGGAAAATCTGGCGCTGACGCCCCAGGTTGGTGTCGGGCCGCATCTGGAACATACCGTTTGGAAAGTATTCAATGTAGGAATAATCGCCGTAATTCATTCCGCGGACTTCACGAATCCGATCGTAAAGCTGGCCACCAAGCCGGTGCTCTCCGAGCCACGAACGTGCAAGCCACAGCGCCAGCCAATCAGGATCGCCGCGGGTGAGCGCGATTGGAAAACCGAACGAAACTGCCACGGCCGGCGTTTCTTTTTCAACGATGGTCACCTGGCTGCCTGATTTAGCCTCCATTTCGGGGAGTCGCAGTGACGCCCGCTGTCCGGCAGGCAGCGACTGCAAATCGTCACTCAGGCGTTTTACGAACGAATCGGGATAACCACCGGATATACCGATCGTCATGTTGTTGATCGTGAAGTAACGGGCATAGAAATCCTTCACGTCCTGAAGCGTCAACGTGGCGATGTCTCCGCTATTGCCCAGGTTAAACGAACCGTATGGATGATCAGCACCGAATATTTCGCTGTAGAGAACTTCCTTGCCCAGTTCCTCATCGTTGTTTCCAACCAGTCCGGTCCTTACCTCGTTGGCGAGCAAGGTCCGCAAACGTTCAAAATCCTGTTCATGCCAGCCTGGATTCAGGAGCTGGCTGCGCACGTAGCGATACCAGGTTTCCAGGTTGTCTTTGTGTACCTGTCCTGAGAGTCGGGTCATTTCCTTGTCGACCTGGTAATCGAATCCGCTCGCAAGCGGGTACATCGCCGCGTTGATCTCCTGTAGCGACCAATTACCGGATCCCGCGTCAGTCAACATGGCAGCCGTCAGTGCTGCGAGGCCCTTCTTTCCTGCCGGGTCCATGCCCGCGCCTGCGTGTACGAGTATCGCTACGTCGACCAGTGGCGATGTATCGGAATGGTGCGTGACAATCGACAGCGGCACAGGATCGCCATCTGGCCGGAAGACCTCTTCGGCCATTGCCTGCGTGCCACTTTCGCCGCTCACCACAATGTCCGCAACCGCCGTTCCCAGCGCCGCGGCCATCGAGTCGAGCGAAGGCGATTTGCCGACCCCGTCAATCGTCGCCGAATTCGAAATTGAGACCGTCACCCGGCTTTGGTCCGAAAAGTATTTGTTTGCCAGGCCACGGACATCTTCAGCGGTCAAATTCGCGAATGCCCTGTACAGTTCATTGACCGTTTCGGGCGTGCGTTCGACCTGTACGTAGTCCGCGAGCATGTCACCGATCGCGGCAGAATTGTCCAGGCTGGCGGTAAACGAGTAGCGCAAACGGGATTTCGTTGCTTCGAGCCGCTCGGCAGCGATCAAATTTGTTCTTGCGCGCGCCAGCGTCCGGAGCACTTCCGTCTCAACGTCGGCTGCATATTTCTCGTTGGTGAGACGCAGGTAGATAAGGTTCAGGTTCGGATCTTTATTGAGCGGGAAGTCTGTCAGCAGCTGATCGACAGACTGATCCTCAATGACCAGCTTCTGATACAAATCGGACGAGTCGGAGAAATACACGGATTCGAGTATGCTCATCGCCGGAAAATCCTTCTCACCGGGCCTGAATGCCGGACTGCGAAACCCTATGAACAGCCACGGCTGCGTTTCACCCTTCCACTGAATATGCTCGTAGACCGGCCCTTGCGCATCGGGCTCGGCCGGAATATCCGCCACATAGCCGCCCCGCTCCCAACTCCCCCAGTAACGTTTGACCAATTCGAATGTCGCGTCGGGATCCACATCGCCGACGATGATCACGGATGCGTATTCCGGCCTGTACCAGCGACGGAAGAACTCCCTCGAATGGTCGAACTGGTCGGGCATTGCATCAATATCTTCGATGAAGCCCATTGTCGTGTGACTGTAAGGATGCCTTGTGAATGCCAGCGCGCGCGTTCGCTCAAACGCTTTCTGCACCGGGTCTGAATAGTTCTTGAGGTACTCTCCTTTTACGGCGAGAGCCTCGGTGCGAAAATCTGCCTCCGAATAAGACAGGTTCTGAAACCTGTCCGCCTCGATTTCGATGATTTGCTCCAGATCGGGTTTGGTAAAAGTAATGTGGTAATTCGTGAAGTCGTCAGTCGTGAACGCGTTATTGTCGGCGCCGGCCTTGGTAAGAACCGATGCATACAGATCGGCCGGGTATTTGGCAGTGCCGCGGAACATCATATGCTCGAAGAAATGCGCAAAACCGGACTTGCCAGGCTCGACTTCGTTTCTCGACCCGGTTTGCACCGGTACCTGCAGCGTTACGATATCCGGATAGTCCGTTTTCACAATGACGATCCGCAACCCGTTCTCGAGTTCCCGCATGAGGTAGGGCATATCGAAGATTCGGGAGGTGTCGGTCACCTCAGCGACCGCTTCGTCCCGATCTTCAGAATTTTCCTTACTGCCACAGGCAGTCAATAAAAGGCAGGCCAGCAGGCCGGCAAATCGCCAATTCACGCAAACGTCTCCTGACGGATTACAATGTTGATGCTTGAGACAGCAACTCAGCATAAGTCGTTCGGCGCTTCTGCAAAAGCACCTGGCGCACAAAACCGTCAACCTCATGTTCGTACGCGGTAAATCAACGCTGTCGGAGGAGTATCTACTTGAAAATAATGATAAAACTAATTTACTGCGTGGTTGCACTTGGGGCCGTGCAGATGTCGGCGGCCAGCGAAACGCTGCTGCATTCCATCGCTGGCTACACCAGCACCGACGACGGCATTATCGAATTCACAGCGCTGGTATTCGGCGCCGACGGGCGGGTCGTCGCTACCGGCGGCGACGAATTGCTCGCCGAATTTCCTGACGCCACGCGGATTGACGGTAACGGGCGCTATGTCCTGCCCGGCCTGCACGATGCGCATGGACACGTTTCCGGCGAGGGATTCCTGAATGTCGAGCTGAACGTGACGGGCTCGCAAAGCCTGGACGAAGCGGTTGCCCGCATAGCGAGCTACGACAAGGAGAATCCGGGTTCCGGATGGATCAAGGGCCGCGGCTGGAACCAGGTCCTGTGGCCAGTCAGGGAATTTCCGACAGCGGCGGCAATTGATGCGGTCGTTTCCGATCGGCCCGTCTGGCTGCGCCGAATTGATGGCCATGCCGGCTGGGCCAATAGCAAGGCACTGGAGCTCGCCGGCATTGATAAGGACACGGCTGACCCGGTGGGCGGAAAAATCCTTCGAGACGACAATGGTAACGCCACCGGCACGTTGGTCGACAACGCCATGAATCTCGTCTCGGCGAAGATCCCGCCGTCGTCGAAAGATGATTACCGACGCGCATTCCTGGCGGCGTTCAAGGAACTGACGTCGCTCGGCCTTACCAGCGTACACGACGCGGGCATCGGTATTGCCGAGGCCGAGGTTTATATGTCGATGGCCGACAACGGCGAAATGCCAATGCGTATTTATGCAATGATGTGGGAAGCCGGCGAAAACCTGGATGCGATTGGCAAACCAATCGTAGCCTACGGAAACGATCGACTCGACATTCGCGCCGTCAAGCTGATGGCCGACGGTGCGCTAGGAAGTCGCGGCGCGGCGATGATCGAGCCTTACGAAGACGATACCGAAAATCGCGGCCTGCGCATGTACACGCAGGACGAGGTTGACGCCAAGGTCAAAAAGGCCAATGACATGGGTTTCCAGGTCGGCATCCATGCGATTGGTGACTTTGGAAATCGCCAGTCGCTCGATGCTTTTGAGAAATCTCAGGGCGGCGTCGCTTCGCCATTGCGAAATCGTGTCGAGCACGCCCAAATTATCGCGCTGGACGACATACCGCGCTTCGCAAAACTCGGTGTCATCGCCTCGATGCAGGCGACTCATGCTACCAGTGATATGAACATGGCCGAGGATCGAATTGGTGCCGAACGCCTTAAGGGTGCATATGCGTGGCGCAAACTGCTGGATTCGGGCGCCGTACTCGCGAACGGCTCCGACTTCCCGGTGGAACTGGCTAATCCGATGCACGGGATGTATGCGTCCGTCACCCGGCAGGGCCGCGATGGCCTGCCCGCGGGGGGCTGGCACGCCGAGGAAGGCCTTTCTCGCGCAGAAACCCTGCACTCATTCACACTGGCGGCGGCCTTCGCTGCGCACCAGGAGGAACGGCTAGGCAGTCTGGAGCCGGGCAAATGGGCCGATTTCATTGTCGTCGATCGCGACTACTTCACAATTCCGGCTGCGGAGATTGACGACATTCAGGTATTGCAGACCTGGGTTGGCGGCGAAATGGTTTACGAACGTTGCGAAGATCCCGACAGCGCTCAATGCGCAAACTAAGGAGAACACCGTGATCGTTGAGCAAATCTGGACAGGGAATTCGCTACGCAATTTCAATTACCTGATCGCCTGTCCGGACACCGGTGAAGCGTTGGCCATTGACCCCCTTGATTACAGGAAGTGTCTTAACGCCGCCAAAGACAGGGGATGGACTATCACGCAAATTCTGAACACCCATGAACATGGCGACCACACGGGAGGTAACAAATCTGTCGTCAAGGCTACCGGTGCTAAAGTCATTGCTCACGCCAAGGCGAAAGATCGTATCCCGAACATGGACCGGGGTGTCAACGCCGGCGACATCATCCGGGTTGGCCGCGGCGTTGAGCTGGAGTGCCTGGATACGCCCGGCCACACGATGAGTCACATATGCCTTTTGTCGCACACCGATCAACCGGCATTGTTCAGTGGCGACACTTTATTTAACGCCGGCGCCGGCAACTGTCACAACGGCGGACATCCCGCCGAGCTCTACGCCACTTTCGCCAACCAGCTCGAAAAACTTGCTGACGACACGCTGATCTATCCAGGCCACGATTACCTTGTGAACAACCTGGAGTTCACTCTCGATCGGGAGCCGGACAATGATACGGCACGGCAAATGCTCGATACTTCGCGAGACCAGAGTCCGGAAGATGCGCTCGTAACAACACTCGCAACGGAACGAAAAATAAACACCTTCTTTCGACTGCAAAGCCCGTCCGTTATCGGCAGGCTTCAGGAGAGTTTTCCGGATATCGGCGATGCGCCGTCGCCGAAGGACGTCTTTCTCAAATTAAGGGAATTGCGCAACCGCTGGTAAAGATCCCCACCGACGCCCGTTCAATGTATCCGCTGTTGCAGCTCCTCGAGTCGTCGCGCCTGCCAGTGTTTCGGAAAGAACAGGTGGCGGGTCGCGAGCCACAGCCATTGAACGGCATCAAAGACCCGGACCTGCGCGGCGAGTCGCTCGCGAAGCCCCGCATCAGCGCCACCGGCGTAGGCATCCAGCAGGATGACTGCCCGCGCAGCGTCGAGATTATGAAAACCGATCGCTGAAGCCAGATCGAACAACGGGTCATTATCGGCGGCAAATTCCCAGTCAATTAACTTGAGCTCCCTGCCCTCGACAACGTTTGCGGCGACGATATCGTTGTGACAACAGACGGATTCCCCGCCAACCGGTATGGCACTAATAATATCCACGCAACGCGTCGCAAATGCGTGCAATCCGGTCCGTTTTTCCAGGTGCGCCTCGTATGTCCTTGCGACCTCGATCATATCAATTTGCAGACCGCTGGTCGGCAGCGCATGCACGAGGCGCAGCAGCGACGCAAGCGCTTCCAGTTTCTCCGTTGACTCGAGATCAGCCTTGTCCCACACACGACCGGGCAGAAACTCTGTCAGCAGAATGCCGGCCTCGGTATTCGCGAATAAAACACGGGGCGCGATGCCCGCTTCGGCTGCCTGTTTCAGTATCCGCAATTCAGCGGACCGGTCGAACTGAAACATTCGCGAATTATCCGAATCCAGGCGCATTACGGCCTCGTTGCCGCCCTGTCGAATATGAAAGGTTCGATTGGTCAGACCACCCTTCATCTCCTCAATATCGACAGACTCCGGACTCCAGTCCGGCACCATCGCGAGTGCGTCAAATGGGCTCATGAGAATACTCATGCCCTTACATCCTGCAAGGTATCGCGATAGGAACGAGTCCAGCGAATGAGACCGAACGGAATCAGCAACAGGTACACGAGAAACAGCACGGACGTCAGTTCAAGCCCACGGGACCAATAAATGAAAACCGAAACGGTATCGATTGCCAGCCAGTACCACCAGTTTTCAAGCACCTTTCGAGCGACCAGAAAAGTTGCCCAGATCGCTGCGAATGTCGTTGCAGAATCAATATACGGAAATGCCGCATTGGAGTACCGCGTGAGCCACGTGCCCGCGATAAATACCAGCAGCGAAATGACTGCCAGTGCGACGGCATGCACTTTTCCTGGCCAAACGGTCACTGGCAGTGCGTGATCATCCTGGCGCGAACGCCACGTCAGCCAGCCATAAATCGCCATCAGGAAATAGAAGCCGTTTAGCAAAGACTCCATGTACAACTTTGCGTCGACAAATAACCAGACGTAGATTGCGGTGCTGACGCCGGCACAAAACCAGCACCAGATATTTTGCCCGATCGCCAACAACAGATACAGGACGGCAAAAATAACGGCAATGGCTTCTACTGGCGACCAGGCAGCAAGCTGCTCAAGCATTTGTGACAGGAATGCATTCAATGCAACGTATCAGTCGCCGAGCGGGTTGTTCAATATCTTGATCGCAAATACTGCTTTCGGCAGCTGCGTGAAGGTCACGCCGATTTCCTGTTTCAGCGCGTCCATAACGTCATCGAATTCGCCACGGAGCTGTGTACTCATTCGATTGGTTACCACTTCAATCGAGTCATGCGAATTCAATCGCTCAATGACATTCTTGATCGGCGGAATAAAGTCTTCGTGCAACGGGTACAGACTGATATCAACGGCTATGCGCATACCTAAAACCTCATGTCGAATGTAATGCCAAGATGTCGTGGATCGCCCCGTCGAAAATAAAGTGCCGTTTCAAACAGGGGCGGCTCGTTACCAAAATAGAAGCCGCGAACAGCGTAGCGTTCATCAAACGCATTTCGAAGCCAGAGCTGCGCGGTCCATCGACTCGTTTCATACCCGAACCGCGCGTTCGCCAGAGTATAGGCCTGCGACACCTGGTCGTGTGAAACGTCAAAGTAGAATTCGTCTTTACCGTTGATATCTATCCTGCCAAACCAGCCGGAGTCGTGCCGGTAAGCGGCGCCAAGCGCATATGTATAGCGCGGCGCGTGCGCCTGATCGCGTCCGCTTACGTCGACCTGCGGTGTCACAAACTCGTCGAACTGCGCGCGCAATAATCCGGCATTCGCGTACAACTCAAGCTGGTCGACGGGATACCAGCGCAAATCCGCCTCCAGGCCAATAGTCTTGCCGGTCGCCGCGTTATCCGTAAAGAAAACAAACGAAGCCGGGTCGTTTGGAACCAGCTGAAACGATGTCTCCACCTGTTGATTGTCCCGTATGTTGTAAAACACGGAACCGCTCAGTATCAATCGGTCGTCGGCCAAGCTCGACTTGAATCCGATTTCCGCATTCCACATGGATTCTTCCGCGTATTCCCGGCGACCTGGCGGGACGAAGCCAAGGTTGAATCCGCCGCCTTTGTAGCCGCGCGCGAGAGTTGCGAAGCCCGTCAGATCGTCACTGAAACGTTGCGTATACGAAAGCTCACCGCCGACCATTGAATCAGCAGGGCTCAGATCGAGCCCGCTCGAATCGTTGTAATCAACATCGCGCTGCTCGACGCGCGCGCCGATTGTCAGCTTTCCCGCGTCGCTCACGTTGAATTCGAGCTGCCCGAACAACGCCATGCCAAATGCCTTGAACTCGCTTGCCAGACGTTCATCGAGCGAGTCCGAATAATCTATGCCGGGATCAAAATAGTCGCCCTCATTAGCGGTAGCCAGATCCTCTTCCAGTTGATTGACGTAGAAGCCAACCAGCCAGTCGGTCGTACCATTGAACAGCCGCCCATCCTCAGTGGACATCAGCCGGATCTCGCGGTTCAGGGTCAGTCGTTCCCTCTCGTTCTGCGACACATAGTCGTACACGACCGGCGACCAGAGCGCATCGTTCCCCCAGTCGGCGTCAAACGAAAAATCGATACTCGAACTGGCGATCGATGACACCGACGTAATTCGTACATGGCGACTGCCTTGCCAATCGATATTGAAGGATGCCCCGACGCTTGTTTGTGCATCCCGGCCGGGCTTGTCCGACAGCACGGTCAGGCTGTTGTCGATGGCAAACGCATCGTAGCCGTCGTCAACATCGCTTAGCATGGTGGTCAGCCTGAAATCCCAGTTGTCGCCAGCGACCCACTCGAAACGAGCGCGTACCGACGTCTCATCCCTGCCGTTGGTATCGACCCGACCGAGGTAGGGGTTTGTTCGAAAACCGTTGCTTTGATAGTGATGCGCGCTGATTCGGAACCCGGCGCCATTGTCACCAAGCGGCCCGCCCAGTGCGAAACCGCCGCCCAGGGCATCGTCTCCACCGGCCAGCAGCTGAATCCTGGCTTCGAATTCGTCGCCGGGCGCCGCACTTTGCATGTAGATGAGACCGGCCAGCGCATTGGACCCATAACGCGTACCCTGCGGGCCACGCAGCACTTCTATGCGGTCGATGTCGAATAGAGTAGCGATGCCACCAATGCCGCTGAAGTCGATATCATCAACAATAAAACCAACCGAAGGATTGGGCGCGCCCTGGTACTGAGCCAGTTCACCGACGCCGCGGATTTGCAGATAGCGAGCGCGATTGCCATCACCCGACCAGTTCAAATTGGGCAGACCGCCAATCAGCTCTTCGAAATGCTGTACCGCCGTCGCGGAAATGGTCGCTTCATCAAGTATCGTGATGCTCGCCGGCACTTCCATAACCGGTCGACCGCGATAGTCCGCGGTGACCGTGATTTCATCGAGCGCCTCCTGGTCCCGGGCGACGCCCAGCAAAGGCAGGCAACACAAAAACACAACCAGGGCTGGCTGCGAATTCGTCAGTGTCGGAAACATCGGAAATCCTCTTCCTACGCCGGCATTACCCGGATCAGGTTCTGGGGTTTTCGCGCGATTTCGCGAATCTCAGGTCAGTTGACCACCCCCGTGATGCCGCTGATTGTAGCCTAATTCTTTAAAGCGTGGGTGAGCCCGGGGCGATGCCGACTGTCGCCAGCCTGCCGGTTTTGCTGATGCCTATTTCTACGAGCGCTCCAGACGGGCAATCAGGCTTGACGTGTCGTAACGATTGCCGCCAAGTTCCTGCACCTCTGCGTAGTAACTGTCGACAAGCCGGGTCATGTCGAGCCTCGCGCCATTTTGATCGGCCTCTGCCAGTGCGATGCCGAGGTCCTTGCGCATCCACTCGACGGCAAAACCAAACTCGAACTGGTCGTTGAGCATGGTTTCCCAACGGTTTTCCATTTGCCACGACTGTGCGGCACCCTTTGAGATGGCTTCGATCACTTTGGCGACATCCAGGTTAGCGCGTTTCGCGAAATGCAAACCCTCGGACAGCCCCTGTACGATGCCCGCAATACAAATCTGGTTGACCATCTTCGCCAGCTGGCCGGAACCGACGGGGCCGATCAGTGTCATTGCTTTCGCATAACAGCTCATGATCGGTGCGACCCGCTTGAAGGTTTCGTCCGTACCGCCCGCCATGATAGTCAGCTGGCCATTCTCGGCACCTGCCTGTCCGCCGGACAGCGGCGCGTCGAGAAAACCAACGTTACGGTCCATTGCAATGCCCGCTACTTCGCGCGCAACCTCCGCAGAGGCGGTAGTGTGATCCACGATTACGGCACCTTTCGACGTACCTGACAGCACCCCGTTTTCGCCCAGGATAACCGAACGAACGTCGCTGTCGTTGCCGACACAAACAAAAACAATTTCCGCAGCGGTCGCCGCCTCGCCTGGCGTAGCCGCGTTCGAACCGCCGTACTCGCCGCACCACCGCTCCGCTTTTTCGGCGGTTCGGTTGTAAACACAGACTTCGTGCCCGGCCTTTTGGAGGTACCCCGCCATCGGGTAGCCCATCACACCCAGTCCCGCAAACGCGACTTTCATAGGAGTTTCCTGCTTCCAGTTAGCCAGATTCAATTCTATCCTAAGCGGCCCGGTCCGACCGGACCGGCGCCGGCTCGCGTTTGCGCGGATCAAGGCCGATAGACCTGGCGATCAGTTCCCGCATTATCTCGGAGCTGCCGGCATAAATACGCGAGACCCGCGCATTCAGGTACATGCGACAAATCGGATATTCATCCATGTAGCCAGCCCCGCCGTGTAACTGAACGCACTCATCCATCACCCGACCCTCGAGCTCGCTGCAGAACAGCTTTGCTTTGGCCGCGTCGTCGGCGCTCAATTCGCCGTCGTTGTGGGCGAGCACGCATTGGTCAATAAAAGCCTGCGCCACGTCCAGTTCAGTTCGCATTGTCGCCATCTTGAAACGCGTGTTCTGGAAATCGGCGATAGCATGGCCGAACGCCTTGCGTTCGGTTACGTAGTCCATCGTAATGTTGAACGCCGCCTCGGCTGCGGCGTGATACCCAATGGCACCGAGCAACCGTTCTTCTGCCAGGAAATGCATCAGGTGGTAAAAACCGTTATTCCATTCGCCGAGCAGGTTTTCTTTCGGCACCTTGACGTTGGTAAAGAAAAGTTCGGCGGTATCCTGGCTTTTCAGTCCCATCTTCTGCAAATTTCGGCCGCGCTCAAATCCCTCCATGCCACGTTCGACCACGAACAGGCTAAGACCACGACGACTGTCGGGATCGGTTTTGGCGGCGACCACCACGAGGTCCGCAAGAATGCCATTCGAAATATAGGTTTTCGAACCGTTCAGCAGGTAGTGATCGCCCTTGTCCTCTGCCTTGGTTCGAATGCCGGCAACGTCGCTGCCCGCCCCTGGTTCGGTCATGGCCAGGGCGAGAATGTGCTCGCCGGAGACGCATTTCGGCAACCAGCGCTGTTTTTGTTCTTCAGTGCCAAGATCGCCGATGTATGGTCCGACCAGCCGACTGTGCAGCGTGGCGAAAAATCCTGCATCACCGCAGTGGGCATTTTCCTCGATCAGGATCTGCTCGTAACGAAAATCAGTAACACCGGCGCCACCGTACTTTTCGTCTGCCCACATCAATAGCAGTCCCTGCTCCCCTGCCTTGGTGAAGGCGTCGCGATCGACGATGCCCTGTTCCTGCCATTTTTCAGAGTTCGGCTCGATTTCATTCTGCAGAAAGCTCCGCACCGAACCCCGGAATATCTCATGTTCTTCGTCAAAAATTTTTCGTTTCACTGTTACTTACCTTTGAAGTTAGCCTTGCGCTTCTGGAAAAACGCGGCGACGCCCTCGGCGCTATCTTCGCTCCTGCGCAATGTATTCTGTATTGGCGCTTCGATATCGAAAGTGCTGGCCCACGATCCCGACGTGGCATGTCGCATCGCCTTTTTGGTTGCCGCCAGCGACAATGGCGCCCGCTCGGCAAGAGACTGCGCCCAGGCCACGGCTTCATTACGCAACGATTCCGCAGGAACGGATTTGTTCGCGAGTCCTAGTTCGACGCAACGAGCGGCGCCGATTCGCTCGCATTCGATACTTAGCTGGAACGCGCGTCGATAACCGAGCTGGTGTACCAGCAACCAGTTGAGCCCGCCATCCGGAACCAGAGAGATCGTCGAAAACGGCGACAAAAGGAAAGCGTTGTCCGCCATGATGAGCAGGTCACACACCAGCGCGTACGAAACGCCGATTCCTGCCGCCGATCCGCCAACAGCGGCAATCACCGGTTTTTCCATGTTCCAGATACATTCGAGCGACGGGCGGTACTCCTGTTGCAGCATGTCTTCGATACTGCGGTCCGGGTCGAGGCCGCTCTTGAGGTCGGCCCCGGCGCTGAATGAGCGACCTTCCCCCGTCAGTACGACGGCGCGAACGGAGGTATCCGCCGCAGCTTCCTTACAGGCGGCCAGCAGATCGCGACGAAGTGCGTCATCAAACGAGTTCATTGCGTCGGGGCGGTTGATGGTAATTACGGCTACCGCGCCCTCTCGCTCATACCTGATTGTCTCAAGCTCATTCATGATCCTACCTCACGCCGCAGACCGCTTGGAATCATCGTCAGCCCGCTGATAAAACGTTTCGCCCTTTGCCGCCATCGAACGCAGATTGTCGGGCACGACAAAACGATCACCGAATTGCCGGGCCAGCCGATCCGCTTCCGCAACAAAAGGAGCGAGCCCCACCGTTTCGATGAACGAGATGGTGCCACCGGTGTAGGGAGGGAATCCCCAGCCGAAAATGGACCCGATATCCGCATCGGCCGGATGCGTGACAACGCCCTCTTCCATACAACGAACCGAATCGATGGCCTGTACGTACAAAAGTCGTTTCCTTACTTCATCGGGCGTGGGCTGGGACTCGGCCAGCGGATAGAGTTGACGAAGACCTGGCCACAGGTGTTTTTCGCCACCTTCCGGATAATCGTAGAAGCCTTTGCCGTTTTTCTTGCCCTTACGGCCGAGCTCCTCGATAAATTTCACAATGACATCGTCCGCTGCGGTTGGAACGTATTTGTCACCCAGACCTTCGCGGGTCATTTTGAGCACGTGGTAACTGAGCTCAATGCTGACTTCGTCGGTCACTGCCAGCGGTCCCACCGGCATGCCCGCCTGTTTCGCTACGTTCTCTATCAATGCAGGGTTGACGCCTTCAGCCAGCATCATGATGCCTTCCTTGCTGTAGGTACCGAACACCCGGCTTGTATAAAAGCCGCGACTGTCGTTAACAACAATCGGCGTCTTGCGAATCTGCTGGATATAATCAAGCGCCTGCGCAATTGCCGTGTCACCGGTTTGCTTGCCGACGATGACCTCGACCAGGGGCATCTTGTCGACCGGCGAAAAGAAATGTATGCCGATGAATTGATCCGGCTTTTTTGACGCCTTTGCGAGCCCGGTTATTGGCAGCGTCGATGTATTCGATGCGAATATCGCGTCAGCGGCAATAACCGCTTCGGTTTTCGCCGTGACGTCGGCTTTGATACCGGCATCCTCAAATACAGCTTCGATAACGAGCTCACAACCGGCAAGATCAGCATAACTATCCGTGGTGGTAATTCTTTCGAGGATATCGGCTGCCTTATCGGCGTCCATGCGACCGCGATCGATACTCTTCTGCAGGAGCTTGCGTGAGTAATCCTTGCCTTTCTCAGCGTTGTCCAGCGACATATCGAGAAGAACGACCTGCATCCCGGCATTAGCCGAAACGTAGGCGATACCGGCGCCCATCATGCCCGCGCCGAGCACACCGAGCCTGGTGACCAGCCTTTTCTCCGGTCCTGCCGGCCGCCTTGCAAGTTTGTCCGCCGCGCCCTTGTTGAGAAACAGGGTGCGCGTCATATTGCGTGACGTCGGGTCCATAAGCAGTTGCGTAAAGTACTTCGATTCGACGTCGAGTGCTGTGTCCATGGGCAGCACGCTGCCTTCATAGGTGGCAGCCATAATGGCAAGAGGTGCCGGATAGTTGTGGTTTGTCATCTTCTGCATCAAAGCGGCGCCAACGGTTTGCGTTTGCACGGCCCGCGGATTCAACAGGCCGGCGCCACCAGGGACCTTGAACCCCTTGCGATCCCAGGGCGCGTCCGTTTCTTCGGTTCGCAGCACCCAGGCCCTGGCCGCCTCGACTTCCTTGCCGGGTTCCACGACTTCATTGACGAAACCCATCTCCAGCGCTTCTTCGGGCCGGAAATGTTTGCCCTCGGTATTCATGCGCAATGCGGCCTCAATACCCATGATTCGCAGCAGGCGTTGCGTACCACCCGCACCCGGCATCAATCCGATCTGAACTTCCGGCTGTCCGAGCTTCGTTTTAGGGCTGTTGCCGACAACGCGATAGTGACACGCAAGCGCGAGCTCCAGCCCACCGCCGAGCGCGGTGCCATTGATCGCTGCGGCGACCGGTTTGCCACAGGTCTCCAGCTTGCGATAGGCCTGTTGCAGTTGACGGCACCAGCGGTAGACCTCCGCCGGGTCAGTGCGCTGGTCGAATGTCGCCACAAGGTCCTTTAGATCGGCACCGGCCATAAACGAGGTCTTACCGGAGGTAACGACCGCCCCTTTTACCTTGTCGTCGCCGGCAATTTTTTCCGCTACCGTAGCGATGTCTTCCATGAATTCGGGAGTGATGACATTCATTGGCTTGTCTTTGACGTCGACGGTTACGATAGCAACGCCGTCTGCATCAACTTTGTAATCTACAGTCTGCATTGTCATACCCTCTCGATGATGGTTGCCGTGCCCATACCGCCACCAATACAAAGATTGACCAGTGCCGTATTGAGGTCACGTCGCTCGAGCTCGTCGAGCACGGTGCCAAGAATCATGGCGCCGGTGGCACCGAGTGGGTGACCCATCGCAATCGCGCCACCATTGACGTTGATTTTGTCGTGCGGAATATCGAGCAAATGCATGAACAGCATGACCACTGAAGCAAATGCTTCGTTCAGCTCGAACAGGTCGATGTCATTGGTCGACATGCCACAGCGCTTGAGGACTTTTTCGGCGGACGGGGCAGGCCCGGTCAACATGATCGTGGGATCCGTACCGATCGATGCAAAGCCCCTGATACGAGCGCGCGGTTTGAGGCCCAACGCGTCCCCGATTTCACGGCTGCCGAGCAGAACCGCCGCGGCACCGTCCACGATGCCACTCGAATTGCCGCCGGTATGCACGTGATTGATTTTTTCGACTTCCGGGTATTTTTGCAGCGCGACAGAATCGAAGCCCGCCTGCTGCCCGGGAATCTCAAACGCCGCTTTCAGCCCGGCAAGATCCTCGGCCGTGGTGCCGGGACGCATGTGTTCGTCTTTTTCCAGCAGCGTCATGCCGATGTGATCCTTGATCGGCACAACGGAGTTGGCGAAGTAGCCATTGTCCCAGGCATGCGCCGCACGCCGCTGGCTTTCTACGGCGTAAGCATCCACATCCTGCCGCGAAAAGCCCCATTTGGTGGCGATAAGATCCGCGCCGATGCCCTGTGGCGCAAAGTAAATCTTGTAGGCGATGGAAGGATCCGCGTGCATGGCGCCGGAGTCCGAACCCATCGGTACTCGCGACATCGATTCGATGCCACCGCCAATTGCCAGGTCGGATTGCCCGGACATGATCTGGGCGGCAGCCGTGTTGACCGCTTCGAGTCCGGAGGCGCAGAATCGGTTGATCTGTTTGCCTGGCACGTTCTCAGCGAAATCGGCGTTCAGCAACGCTGTGCGCGCGATTACGGCACCCTGCTCGCCAACCGGAGCTGTACAACCCAGTACGACATCATCGAGTTTGCTGGTATCCAGATCGTTGCGATCACGAAGCTGTGCCAATACCTGCGAAGTGAGATCAACTGGCGTTACTTCATGCAGTGAACCGTTGGCGCGGCCTCGGCCACGCGGGCTTCTTACATGATCAAAAATGTAGGCGTCTGTCATAGGGATTCCCGTGGTTGCGTTCCGAGGCTGAGCCTCAGGTAATTTTTCATGGCGATATTGGCGTTTTCAAAATCGAAGGTCTCTGCGCTTATCAGCCAGAGATAGCTGATGCCGGATGTATACGCGACGTATTCGGCAGCGACGGCATTGGCATCGACATCCTGGCGGATCTGCCCTTCGCGCTGACCCGCTTTGACCCAATCGACGACGTCCGATTGCTGGCGGCGGTGGATAGCGATCGATGTCTCCTGAAATTCGGAGCCGGGACTTGCCGAACCACAATGCAATATCTGCAGGACACGGGCTTCGTCCGGCGAATCGGTGACCCACTGGTAGACCGTATCAAGCGCAGCGCACATCGCGTCGATGCCGACCAGGCCATCAACACCTTTCTTCAGGTATTCGAGCCAGTTGCGGCCAATTGACTTGCAGAGCGTGTCGTACAAACCGGACTTCGAGCCAAAGCGGTAGGTGGCCAGACCACGACTGTAGCCCGCCCGCTCACCGATCATGGCCAGCGTGGTTTTCTCCGTTCCGTTTTCCAGCAGCAACTCGATAGCCGCGTCCAGCATGGCACGATCCGAAATGGCACTTCGTTCGGCCTGGGTGAGGGCTGCCGGAGCAGCGGGAGCGCGCTGGATGTCGTTGGGCAATGCAGGACCTTGAGTTATTTATAAATCAACAGCTTGGGGGAGAAAACCAAGATACTTGCTGTCAACAAGCAAGTGAGTATACGCGCCTTTGGCAAGCGCCTCAATGGCCACTGGAAAAGCACCGGTGCTTACCGCAGACTTTGTCGCGTCGAAACGCCTACAGGATACCCATACCATGCCCGACGCCACCGTCCGCCGGACACGATGCCTGCTCGCAGCCTCACTACTCGCCCTGGTGAGTGCGTGCGCCGGGGAAGTAGAGGAGCAGCACGACTTCCGCTTCGTCGAGGCCACGATCGACGATGTGCAGTCGACGCTCAGGGACGGGAGAATGTCCTGCGTGGACATCGTTGCCGGTTACCTGCGACGGATCGAGGCTTACGACAAGCCTTCGGCAATGAACGCAATTATCTTTACGAACCCGAAGGCGCTTGCCAAAGCAGCGGATATCGACAGGCGGCTGGCCGCCGGCGATGAGCTCGGTCCGCTTTTTTGCATACCGGTTTTGCTCAAGGACAATTTCGATACCGGCGACATGCCCACCAGTGGCGGCTCGATCGCACTGAAAAACAGCATACCGCCTGACGACGCATTCATGGTGCGCAAGCTGCGGGAAGCGGACGCCATTATTATTGCGAAAACGAATATGGCTGAGTGGGCATTCAGCCCGCGGCAAACCGTCAGCTCATCTTATGGCACTACCGCGAATGCCTACGCACTTGATCACGTGCCGGCCGGCTCCAGCGGTGGTACCGCATCCGCGACCGCTGCAAGTTTCGGCGTCATCGGCATGGGCTCCGACACGGGCAATTCGATCCGCGGGCCATCGTCGCATCTCGCGCTCTTCGGCATTCGCTCGACGATCGGACTAACCAGCCGGGACGGCGTCATTCCGCTGCTGTTCGACCGCGACATTGCCGGCCCGATGACAAGAACGGTCACCGATGCCGCGAAAGTTTTTAACGTCGTTGCCGGTTTCGACCCGGCCGACCCGTATACCGAAGCGGGCAAAGACAAGGTCGAGGCGGACTACACCCGCTTCCTCGATCCGAATGCGCTCCAGGGCAAACGGATCGGCGTGCTGCGAGCGCTCGTTGATACGGAAGACGCCGACCCCGAGGTTATCGGGGTTTTCGAAAAGGCGCTGGCCGACCTCGCGGCAGCAGGCGCTGAAATTGTCGACCCGTTCGAAATTTCCAATCTCGATGAGCATTTGAAGCTGGCGTCGTGCATACGGTTTCGCTACGACATGCACGTTTACCTGGCTTCCCTGGGCGACGATGCGCCTGTTCACGATGTCATGGAAGTTCAAGCAAGCGGCCAGCATTCGCCGCTCGTGACTGACGGGCTTGAGTATTTCGGCAGCGGTCCTGCCGACGTGCACCCGAAGGATGCCAATCCGCCATGCCCGGATTTTTTCGATAACGAAGGCCGGCAGGCATACCTGCGGGATACGGTAGCCGCGATGGACACCGCGCGCGTCGATGCCGTCGTCTATCCAAGCTGGACGAACCCGCCGGCGCTGCTCGACGATGCGGATGGAGGTTACAAAGGGGACAACAGCCAGCTGGTTGCGCCGGACACCGGCCTGCCTGCCGTATCGGTGCCCATGGGCTTCACCTACGGTCATCTGCCTGCCGGCTTACAGATCCTCGGTCGACCCTACTCGGAGGGGCTCCTGTTCGCCCTGGCGTATGCCTACGAGCAGGCAACGAAGCATCGTCTGCCACCGACGGCCTTTCCGGAACTCGGCGACAGCCCGACGCCATACGCCAGGGCCACCTACCCGCATGAGCGGGAGCCCATAGGGACTGTCCGGCAGGTATACGACGGCGCGCTTTATCCCGATATCCAGGCCAATACGTTTCGCAATATTCACCGCTTGTTCCCGACGCGGCGCGTCGCGGCCAACGCAAATCCCTACCCTCTGCCGGTCGCGGAAGAACAACTGCAGAATTTCCAGTTCGAATCGCGTGGCGGGACGTATGACCTTTACGACTTTCTTTCCCTGAACCGCGTCGGGGGAATCGTCGTTGTTCATGATGGCGAGATCGTGTTCGAAAAATATCTGCTCGGCAACAGCCGGGATACAAGATGGATGTCAATGTCCGTGGTGAAGTCCATTACCGCCACGCTCGTCGGCATGGCGATTCATGACGGCTATATCGATACGCTCGACGACCCCATTACCAGGTACCTGCCGCAGTTCGAGGGCAGCGCCTACGCTGGGGTCTCGGTGCGCAACCTCCTGCAGATGGCTTCCGGCGTCGCCTGGAACGAGACTTACACGGACCCCGCGTCAGACCGGCGAGCCATGCTGGAAGCACAGATTGCGCAGCAACCTGGCGCCATTCTGCAGCTGATGGCCGGCCTCGATCGCGCAGCCGAGCCTGGCAGCCGATGGAATTACAGCACCGGCGAGACGCAGGTTGTCGCCGCGCTGGTGGCCGCGGCGACCGGCATGAACGTCGCTGACTACCTGCAGCAAAAAATCTGGCAGCCGTTCGGTATGGAGTCCGATGCCAGCTGGTGGCTCGCGTCACCCGATGGGCTCGAAATTGGCGGCAGCGGTCTGTCGGCAACCCTGCGCGACTACGCGCGCTTCGGTATGTTCATGCTGAGCGAAGGCCGCATTTATGGCGCTGAAACTCTGCCGCCGGGATGGGTGCAGGAAGCGACCACGCCAAAGATGGTGGGCGGAAATGCAGTCGATTATGGCTACATGTGGTGGCCGCTCGACAGGGGCGCCTACTCGGCGATTGGCATCTTCGGCCAGTTCGTTTACGTGCATCCGGGAAGCCGCACGGTCATCGCAATGTGGGGCGCGCAACCCAAGCCGGTTGGCAAGGACGTCATCGACGAATACGAATTCTTCAATGCGCTGGTGCGTGAACTCGAATAATCGAGCCGGTCAGCAGGGCCACAGATCGGTGCTCAGGTATTTCAAACCGGAGTCGCACGCGATGATGGCAATCGTCGCACCTGCCAACTGACCGTTTAGCAGGCTTATCGCGGCCGCCAGATTGGCGCCGCTCGAATAGCCGGCAAAAATACCCTCAACGCTGGCAAGCTGCCGCGTAAACTCGATTGCGTCCTGCGTAGCTACTCTCAGAAAGCCGTCTGGCGTAATCCCTTCGAGCTGCGAAAGGTGTGTCATTGAATAGCCGCCACCCTGTATCGGATGGTCAGGATTCACCACCGAAGCACCGGCAAGGGCTGCCGCTTCGGCCGGTTCGACGACGTAGCAACGAATGGCCGGATTCTGTTCCTTGAAAAATTTGCTGCAACCGCCAAACGTTCCACCTGATCCCGCAAAGTCGCAAAAAGCGTCGATCGCCCCGCGACTTTGCACCCACATTTCGGCAGCCGTGCCAGCGTAATGGGCATTCCGGTTGCCCGCGTGCGCGAACTGGTCGGCACGAAAAGCGCCACTTTCCTCTGCGATCCGACAGGCTTCTTCCTCGACCCGCCGCAGATCGTCGCCGCTCACCTTGCCGGGCGTTGAGCCCGTGCACTGATCGACCAGCACTACCCGGGCGCCGAGCGCGCGCATCATTCGTGCGCGTTCCGGTGAATTGCCCTTCGACATTACGGCGGTGAATGGATAACCCCTGATCGCGCAAACAATGGCGAGGCCAGTACCCATGTTGCCGCTGGTTAGCTCAAGAACCGGCTGGCCCGGCTGCAGAGCCCCACTCTTTTCCGCTTCGTCGATGATTCGGAGCGCAGCACGATCTTTCTTGGAGAACCCGGGATTCAGGTATTCAAGCTTCATCAGGATTCGGCCGTTCATCCCGGTCGTGATCCGCGACAATTCGACGAGCGGCGTGTTACCGATCGCCTCGGTCAACGACGAACAGGTTCCAGCGCGAACAGTCATTAGGCTGTCCGTTGCTGGACGACCCCCAGCTCTTCACTCATCGTGTCGCGCATCTGAAACTTCTGAATTTTTCCCGTCACCGTCATCGGAAATTCAGTGACGAAACGAACGTAGCGCGGTATTTTGAAATGCGCTATCTGCCCAACACAGAATGACCTGATGTCCTCCTCGGTCAGCTTCGCCCCCTGTCGCAGCTGGATCCAGGCACACAGTTCTTCGCCGAACTTTTCGTCAGGAACACCGAAAACAGCTACGTCGCTCACGTCAGGATGCGTATAGAGAAATTCTTCGATCTCTCGCGGGTACAGGTTTTCGCCCCCTCTGATCACCATGTCCTTCAACCGGCCGACGATGTTGCCATAACCCTGCTCATCAATCGTTGCGAGATCGCCCGTGTGCATCCAGCCGTCTCGAAGGCATTCGCGGGTTTTGTCCTGGTCGTTCCAGTAACCAGCCATGACTGAATAGCCCCTGGTACAGAGTTCACCGGTCACATTGCACGCCACTGTGCTTCCATCCTCGGCAACTATTTTCACGGAGATGTGCGGCAATACCTTTCCGATTGTCGATACGCGACGTTCGATCGAATCGTCGACGGACGACTGAAAACTGACCGGGCTGGTTTCCGTCATGCCATAGGCGATCGTCACTTCGCGCATGTTCATATCGGCGATCACCCGCTTCATGATATCCACCGGGCACGGCGCACCCGCCATGATGCCGGTGCGCAGGCTGCCGAGATCGTAGTCGCCGAAGTTTTCGAGCGACAGTTCGGCGACGAACATCGTCGGCACGCCATAAAGCCCCGTGCAACGCTCCTGCTGCACGGCCTGCAGAGTCGCCGCCGGATCGAAAACGGGAGACGGATAGACCATTGTTGCGCCATGGGTGAGGCAGCCGAGATTGCCCATGACCATGCCGAAACAGTGATAAAGCGGTACCGGTATGGCAATACGATCCTCGCGGGATATGCGAATCGCTTCGCCTACGAAAAATGCGTTGTTGAGAATGTTGTGGTGAGTGAGCGTTGCGCCTTTTGGCGACCCCGTCGTACCGCTCGTAAACTGTATATTGATAGGATCGTGCGGTCGGATCGATTTTTCGAGTTCTGCAATTCTCGCCTTGTCCGCTTCTGTAGCGCGGGCCTCCAGACCAGCGAAGTCGATGAAACCCAAGGGCACCTCTGCCGCAAAACCGATAACCATCTCAAGATGCGGCAGCTTGTCGCTTTTGAGGTAGCCTGGCTCGGACGTGGCGATCTCCGGCGCGAGCCCGCGAATCATCTCGAAATAGCGGCTGCTCTTGAACGATTCCGCCAGGATCAAAGCGCGGCACTCCACTTTTTTCAGGGCGTACTCCAGTTCGAACAGCCGATAGGCGGGATTTATGTTGACGAGTATCAGGCCCGCCTTTGCCGTCGCAAACTGCGTCAGGGTCCATTCGACGCAGTTAGGCGCCCAGATGCCGATACGGTCGCCGGGCTGTAAGCCGAGTGATAGAAGACCTGCGCCGATGGCCTCGGCACGTTCGTTCAGGTCTTCGTAGGAAACCCGCACTTGCTGGTGGACGGAAACGATTGCCTCATGAGTCCTGTATTCGTTGGCAGCCGCGGTCAGTGTCTGGCCGATCGTCATTTCAATCAGAGGCGGCTCATTGGCGCCTACAACGTGACTAGATTGCATCAATGTCTGCATCACTCAATCCCCAGTCTGACAACATATCGCGCAACTCGTTTTGAGAAGCCCCTGCTGAACATCTTACCGCCGACGGGGTCCGGGAAAATCGCGGCGCCGGCGCCGGCTGCACTACTCCGTCAATTTCGACGAACGTGTCGCGCTCCTTATTGTGCGGGTGACTCGGTGCTTCTGCCAGCGACAGGACTGGCGCGTAACATGCATCGGTTCCGGCGAAGGCGTCGGTCCATTGCTGCCGCGATTTTGTGGCGAACACTTCTTCGAAAGTCCGTATGTGTGCCGTCCATTTTGCTTCGTTGAACTGCTCGAACGGCACAATGTCCTGAACGCCCGTAACCTGCAGCAGCTCAGCGAAGAAACGCGGCTCGATGGCGCAAATCATGATGTATTTATCGTCTTGCGTTCGATACGGCCGGTAGAAGGGCGCCGCACCGTCAAGAAAATTGCTGCCGCGCTCATCTTTCCACATACCAGCCGCGTGCAGCCCGTAAAACAATGTCATTTGCGATGCGGCGCCATCGACCATTGCGGCATCAACCACCTGGCCCTGACCGGAACGCTGTGCTTCAAGCAGTGCCGCAAGCAACCCGATAGCGAGATAGGCACCGCCGCCACCGAAGTCCGCAACGAGGTTCAGGGGCACGACCGGAGGACCGTCTTTCGCACCAATAGCACTCAACGCGCCGCTGATAGCGGCAAAGTTTCCATCATGCCCGGCAGCGGTCGCCAGCGAGCCCTGCTGACCCCACCCCGTTACCCGTCCGTATACCAGACGAGCGTTGACTGCCATACACTCTTCCGGCCCAAGGCCAAGTCGCTCCATGATGCCAGGGCGAAAGCCTTCGAACAGGGCGTCCGCGTGTGCGCAGAGGCGCAGCACCTTGGCCACCCCGTGGGTCGATTTAAGATCCAGGCGTATCGTGGACCGGCTGCGATTCATCAGGTTGAATTTTTGCGGCAGGCTGACGCCGGTATCCGCGCCGCCCGGTCGGTCAATGCGGATCACGGAAGCACCCATGTCGGCCAGCAGCATGCCGCAGAACTGGCTCGGGCCAATACCCGCAATCTCGATTATTCGGTAACCTGTCAGAGGACCCACGATGAAGCTGCAGAAGAATCAGAGTCCGCCGCAGAGATGCCCCCCATCCACGGTAATAATGCTGCCGGTCATGTAGCTGCCGGCATCGGATGCAAGCAGCAGCAACGGGCCGGCAATTTCCGGCAGGTCCCCGACGCGCCCCATCGGCACGTGTTTCGCGACGAGTTCGTGGCCCGGACCCTTCTCGAACTGGTCCTGATTTATCTCGGTGACAAAGTAGCCCGGCGCGATCGCGTTGACCCGGATACCGTAGCGGGACCATTCCAGCGCCATTGCCTTGGTTAGCTGAACGACGCCGGATTTTGCGGCAATGTAGGACGCCAGCGCTTTGCTAATGCCCAAGCCCAGAATTGAAGCAATGTTGATGATGCTTCCCTGCCGCTCGGCACGAATCATGACTTTGGCAGTTGCCTGGGCTACCAGGAAAACGCCCTTGAGATTTGTGTCGAGCACCGCATCCCAGTCTTCTTCAGTGATATCGGTTAGAAACCCCTGCCGCGCGATGCCGGCGTTGTTCACGAGGATATCCGGCACATCCAGTTCGCCCTGGACCTGCTTAAGGCAGTTGTTCACGGAAAACGAATCCGTAACGTCCAGCTCGATACACATCGTTTTTCCGCCGCGCCCGTCGATAAGTGCCGCCGTTTCTTCGAGTTTTTCACGACGCCTCGCGGCAAGTGCAACCTGTGCGCCCGCTTCCGCCAGTGTGACCGCGAACTGGCGACCCAGGCCACTGCCCGCCCCGGTAACCAGGGCGACCTTGCCCTGCAGACTGAAACGATCTGTTGCACTGCTCATGGTCTACTCCCTCGCCAGTTTTTTATAGGTGCCGGTTGCCGTCGCGCAGAGGCGGTTGCTCTCCGGATCCCAGACTTTCGCCTGCGCGAAAAAAAGCGTGCCGGTGGTTCTTACCAGTTCACCCTCCGCTATCACCGACTGTGCCTTGTGCGGCGCCATGAAATTGCAGTTGAGATTCACGGTAATCGAAACGAACTCCTCGGCAACGCCGAAGCTTCCTGCGATCGCTCCCGCGATGTCCAGCAAGGATGAAATAACGCCGCCGTGCAGAAACCCCACCGTGTTTCTGTGTTCGCTCCTGACCGGCATTTCGAGTTTGGTATAGCCATCCTTCCAGGTAATCAATTTGAAGCCGAGGAACTCCAGGTAGGTGCCGTTGTAAATTGTCGGGTTGTCCAGGATGCTGGGCGGTCTTTCTTCCGTCACTTTGCGATCGCTCCGGAACGCCGCAATATGGCAAGAAAAATATCCGGCTCCGGCCGCACCCTGTAGTTGTCGGTCTGATCTGAAAATACGATGGTCCCGTTACCGTTGCAGACAATCAGCGTCGGCAGCACGGTGTCGGGCGAATAACCGCCGGGCAAGCCGATTGGAACCCCGTTTCTAACGGCAATCCCAAGCTCGTTGGCCAACTCGTTGTCGACGTCAACCAGGAAACGAAACGGCACATCGTATTGTGCCGCCAATTTGTGACTTAGCTCATCCGGCTGTGGGCTTATCAAAACCACCTTGATACCCATCGCGTCCATGTCATGGTAGCGCGCCGCGATTTCCTTGATTTGCGCCATGCACAGGGGACACCAGTTGCCGCGGTAGAACATGATCACGGACGGCGCCCCTGCCAGCGACGCGGAATCGAAAAGCTCGTCATTGCTGTCGCGGAGCGTGAATGCCGGCAGCTTGGCGCCCACCAGCAAGTGCACGCTGTCAAAACGACCGAATCGCGAATACCAGAAAACATACAGCAGCAACAAGGCGGCGCTGCCGAGCGCCACGGCTGTCGGCGACCAGCCGGACGTAAATTCGATAAATTGCTCCCACAGTGCCACCAACACTCCGGCCGCAGAAATCAGGAGCATGAACGGAAAGTTCTCGCTGGTGCGGCCAACCCCGCCAAACATGAGGTAGGCTGCAATAATCGGCAGCGGCACGGAGGCAATAGCAGCGCCCAGCCAGGCGGTCGCTTCGTTGCCGCCAAGGAGCGCCGCGAATACGGAAACGCCAAACAGGACTGCCGTCAGGCCAACCGCCGGAAAAATGAAGACAGATTTGTATTTGGCGTCGATGACCACGGTTGAACCTTTCTTGTTTGTCCTAAGCTTACCGCAGTTTCAGGCCGCTTCTACATATTGCGCCGGTATTCGCCACCGACCTCATAAAGCGCCGCCGAAATCTGCCCAAGGGAATTGGACTTCACGGTGTTCATTAGTTCCTCGAACACATTGCCGCGAGCGATTGCTACCGCCTTCAGCGACGCAATGGCGGCAGCGGATTCGTCGCTGTGCAACGCCTGGAATTCGCGCACGTGGCGAATCTGATTATTCTTCTCGCTGTCCGTCGAACGAATCAATTCCAGGTCGTGCACCTCGTCTTCCTGTCCCGCTTTTGGCAAGAACGTGTTTACGCCGATCAGCGGATACGAACCGTCATGTTTTTTGCTCTCGTAAAACAGACTTTCTTCCTGGATCTTGCCACGCTGGTACATGGTATCCATCGCACCCAGCACGCCGCCACGTTCGGAGATACGATCAAATTCCTTATAAACGGCCTCTTCCACCAGGTTGGTCAGCTCATCGATGACGAACGATCCCTGCAGCGGGTTCTCACAATAATTGAGACCCAGCTCGCGCGAAATAATCATCTGTATTGCAACCGCACGCCGGACAGACTGCTCGGTCGGCGTCGTTATGGCTTCGTCGAACGCGTTCGTATGCAGGCTGTTGCAGTTGTCAAACAGCGCATAAAGGGCCTGCAAAGTCGTGCGAATATCATTAAAACTTATTTCCTGTGCGTGCAGGCTGCGTCCGGAGGTTTGAATATGGTATTTCATCATCTGGCTGCGCGGACTGGCACCGTAGCGCTCGCGCATTGCCCGGGCCCAGATGCGACGCGCAACCCTGCCAATCACCGAGTACTCCGGATCCATTCCATTTGAAAAGAAGAAACTCAGGTTCGGCGCAAATTCGTCGATGTTCATACCGCGCGTAAGGTAATACTCAACGATCGTGAAGCCGTTTGACAAAGTGAAAGCCAGCTGGCTGATCGGATTCGCGCCGGCTTCTGCGATGTGGTAGCCACTGATGGAAACGCTGTAGTAATTGCGAACGCGGTGATCGATGAAGTACTGCTGGACATCACCCATCATCTTCATTGCGAATTCTGTCGAGAAAATGCAGGTGTTCTGCGCCTGGTCTTCTTTGAGAATGTCGGCCTGCACCGTGCCGCGCACGGACGCAAGGGTTCGTTCCTTGATCGCCGAGTAGGTCTCACTATCGACCAGCTGTTCGCCCGAAATGCCCAGCAAGCCGAGGCCCAGTCCATCGTTGCCCGGCGGCAGTTCACCAACGTATCGGGGCCGTGGCTTACCGGCGAAGTAAGCGTCTATCTTCTTTCTGGCCGCCTCCCATTCCCCGGACTCCTTCAGATGTTTTTCAATTTGCTGATCGATGGCGGCATTCATGAAAAATGCCAGAATCATGGGCGCCGGCCCGTTAATCGTCATCGAAACCGATGTCGTTGGTGCACACAGGTCGAATCCGGAATAAAGTTTCTTGATATCGTCCACTGACGCGATCGACACACCCGAATTTCCAACCTTGCCGAAGACGTCCGGTCGCTCGTGCGGGTCTTCCCCATACAGGGTCACCGAGTCAAACGCGGTTGACAGCCTGGCCGCCGCCTGCCCGTTAGAAAGGTAATGGAAACGAGCATTGGTTTTCTCCGGTGTCCCTTCACCGGCAAACATCCGGGTCGGATCCTCGCCAAGACGCCGGTACGGATAAACGCCGGCGGTATAAGGGTAGCCGCCGGGCAGATTCTCCATCATGAGGAACGTAAGCATGGCCCCCCAGTCCTTGCTGGACGGCACCGCAATTTTCGGGATTTTCTGATGGCTGAGCGACTCGCGATAATTGGAACCGGTCACGGCCTTGCCGCGTACCTTGTAGCTGAATTTCTCGGCGCGCACTGCCTCCAGCCGCGCCGGCCATTCGCGCAACAGGGCAATCGCCTCGGCACTGATTTCCTTCAGCGTCTCCTGGTAGCGCTGCCGCAACGTCAATATGGAAATATCCTTGTTGTCTGCCAACGCATTGGCGCCGTATGCATCAAACGCTTTTGGCAACGCCGAATCACCCAGCTCGCGGAGTGCTTCGTACAGGTGTTGCAGTTTGCTCGCCGCTTCGGCCTGTCGTTCAATACTTGCGTTGGTAGCGCGCCCGTGTTCACTGATTTCCGCAAGATAGCGAATTCGTTTGCCGGGAATTATCGCGGTCGCACGCGGTTCCTTTTGGGTAACGTCGATATGCGGTAGCCAGGCGCTCGAGTCGAGGCCGAGTTTGTCCGCCAGCCTGCGGCAAAGCTGCGTGAACATCCAGTTCACGCCGGGATCGCTGAACTGGCTGGCGATCGTCGGGTAGACCGGAATATCTTCATTGGCCGTATTGAATTCGACGTGATTTCGTTTCCATTGCTTGCGGATATCGCGCAGCGCGTCTTCGGCGCCTCGCTTGTCGTACTTGTTAAGCACGATAAGGTCCGCAAAATCCAGCATATCGATCTTTTCCAGCTGGCTGGCCGCTCCGTAATCACTGGTCATCACGTAGACGGAAAAATCCACCAGATCGACAATCTCGCTGTCACTTTGCCCAATGCCCGCGGTCTCGACGATGACGAGGTCGAAGTCCAGCGACTTCAGGAAAAGTATCTGGTCAGCCAGCATTTCACTGGTGGCGAGGTGCTGGCGACGCGTCGCGATGGATCTCATGTAGACACGCTCGGAGCGCAGAGAATTCATGCGAATACGGTCGCCAAGCAGTGCTCCGCCTGTGCGCCTGCGCGTGGGATCGACCGCGATAACGGCGACCTGCCTGTCCGGAAAGGCACTCAGGAAACGGTTAAGGATTTCATCCGTCACGCTGCTCTTGCCGGCGCCGCCCGTCCCCGTGATGCCCAGAACCGGTACCTGGGATGCCTTCATCTGCCATTCGCGGCGCAGCGACGCCATTTTCGAATCGCTGAAAAGGCCCTCCTCTATCGCCGAGATCATCGCTGCAACATCGCCTGAATTGCCGGCCCGCGTGCCGGATGGCGCCTCGGTGGCGACGCGTCCATTTTCAGTGCGCCGCACAAGATCCGAGATCATGTCCTGAAGGCCCATTTGCATGCCGTCGTGAGGGTGATAGATACGTTCAACCCCGTAGGCCATCAGGTCGCTGATTTCCTCCGGCGTGATCGTGCCCCCGCCGCCACCGAAAACCCTGATATGCGACGCGCCGAACTCGCGTAGCCGGTCGACCATGTAGCGGAAGAACTCGGTATGTCCACCCTGGTACGAGCTCACCGCGATGCCGTCGGCATCTTCCTGGATAGCGGCGCGAACAATGTCATCCACACTCCGGTTGTGCCCGAGGTGAATGACTTCGGCACCCTCTGCCTGGATAAGGCGACGCATGATGTTGATCGCCGCGTCGTGGCCATCGAACAATGAGGCGGCGGTGACAAACCGGAGTGGCGGCACGGACTGCTCGCGGCGAGAGTGTGGCAGTTCCGACTGAGCGCTGCTCATAGACCAAAATCCTTTGATAGGTTGCGCAGGAAACTTCCGCGTCTTAAGCGATTATTTCTTTTTAAATCAATAAGTTTTAATGTTGAAAAAATTTTAATCTACATTAAAATAATGCACTCGGGCGGGGAGATCAAGTATCCGGTCGCGAATACAGGACGTTAGTCACAGATGGCTACAGATGCAGCAGAGACCCGTTTCGAGTCACAGCGCCACCGAATCCTAAAAGCGGCCGCGAGCTGCTTTAACGAGAAGGGCTTCAGCGGCACCTCGCTTAAGGACGTCTCCCGACACCTTGGTCTGACCGACGCGGCGCTTTACTACTATGTAAAAAACAAGGAAGAACTGGTTTACCGGTGCTACCTGCGCGCTGCTGATCTTGGCCGGGCAGCCATGGAGCGGGCTGTAAGCGAGGGGGCCAGTGGTTTTGAGCAAGCCCATCTCTATATCCGTTACCACATCGACATTATGGTTGGTGGCGAAGGTCCGGTTGCAATCATGAGCGAAATACCTTCGCTCAAGAAATCTCACCGCGACGAGATTCTGGAGGTATCGCGACAGCACAGTGCAGGTTTTGAGAAAATCCTGAGTCGCGGCATTGCCGACGGCAGCATTCTGGCTTGCGATGTTCGCATGACGGGCAATGCCGTTATGGGATCGATCAACTGGATACCCAAATGGTTTCACGGCAAGGCATCCGTTGCCGAAGTGCTGCGTCGGGAATTTCCGGATATATTGACTCGCGGATTCAAAGCCTGAAGCAGCGACGCCTGGTTTCGCGGCGTAACGCTCATTCACGACGGCTTGTTCGGAACAGCCTTTATCGGGTCCCGTTTGACACGGCGCGGGGCACCGGCAACGCCGGATGAATCTCCCGCGGGATCAGGGCTGGTCCATGGCGGCCAGTTCCGCCTTCACCGCCCGCTCCTCATTCTTTATCCGCTGTAATTCATCATCCAGGACATCGTCGATTATTTCGACCCTGGTATCGAGATACGACATCCGGGCGGCGAGCCTGGCCCTTATCTCTCTGTAGTAGTTCGGTCCCGATGTCTCGCCTGATGGCCGATAAATAATTGCCTGTCCGTTTGTTGCCGCGCCCGGAATTCGAGATCCGGTCTGGGCACGCAAAGTGCTCATGTCGCGCCTGATCAATTCAAGGATCAATACCCTGTCACCCATTGACTTCCAGAGATCGAGGAAAATTTTATCGGAGGCCGATATTTCGCCCGGCGTCATTTGCAACAACAGCTCATCGCGAACCTGGCCAAGCAACGGCTCACCCCGTTCGGCGGCCAGCCGAAACCAGGCGAGCGCTGCTACCGTGTTTTTTTCGACACCTTGCGCATGAAGATTCATGTACCCGACCATGTATTGCGCATACTTGTCGCCGATCGGTGCAAGTTCTTTCTCATAGATCAGCAACGCACGCCTGAAGTCGCCGGATCCATACACCGCCTCGACCCGTTCCTGAATACTGCGGGTGCGCTGATCGACGGTTTCGCCGGGAAACGGCGTGTAGCTCTGCGAGTATGCATGCGCGCAAAAAAGACTCGCCAGCAAGCCCGATAGTAATGCCAACCTGATTTTCAATGGTGCTAATTTCCGTGACGGCAAAAGTCTGCCATACCTGCCTGTTTTGAGTGCCCATGCACCGGACAAGTTCCGCGTGAGCG